>Ga0209819_10000094_pt1 | contig 26170 bp, 22 predicted proteins | sample PPLLak2March2015_FD_187248 | JGI IMG/M metagenome (GOLD analysis project Ga0209819, IMG submission 187248) | Freshwater sediment microbial communities from Prairie Pothole Lake near Jamestown, North Dakota, USA - PPLs Lake P7 Core (1) Depth... | ecosystem: Environmental > Aquatic > Freshwater >... | reverse complement strand
TATTCACAATCCACAAAAGTTCATGGTATAACAATCGATGGAATATGGCCATATGCTGAAATACTGGATGCAATTCAAAGCATGAAGTATAAAATGACAACAAGAATCGTGTTTGATGAAAATCAGCCGCCAAGTTTATACATTGATTTTGTTAACCAGTTAACTACAAAAAGTTTTATAATGGGTGAAATACTGGATAGCTACTTTATGAAAGATATTACAGTTGAACAGTACTCAGCCCGCGTGCAGGACTATGTTAATGCAATGGGAAACAAAGTGTATATTTACGAAATAGGCAATGAGATAAACGGTGAATGGCTTGGAACCACATCAGATGTTGTCGCAAAGATGACAAATGCTTATAATATTGTTCACAATGCAGGACTAAAGACAGCATTAACACTTTATTACAATAAGAACTGCTGGGCTAACTCAAACAATGAGATGTTTAAATGGACCAATGCTAATGTACCGGCTTACATGAAAACCGGATTAGACTATGTATGGATATCATATTATGAAGACGACTGTAATAACTATCAGCCCAACTGGCAGCAGGTTTTTGACAGCTTGCATGTTATATTCCCTAATTCCAAGATTGGATTAGGCGAGTGCGGAACAAATGACCCGGCTAAAAAAGTGTCTTATATGAACAGGTACTATACAATGAATATTACCACACCAAATTATGTCGGTGGTTATTTCTGGTGGTACTACAGGCAGGACTGCACTCCAAAAACCAAAGCGTTGTGGACTACTTTGAATAATTTATTATCTGATACAGTACCTCCGCCTCCGCCGCCGTCAGCATGTAATGATCTTCAGGAGCCTAATAACCTAAGTGAAAATGCTTACACCATTTTCAGGAATTCAACATATAATGCAGGGTTAAATATATTAACAGATGTTGACTGGTTCAAATTTAATACAACAAAGAATAACACTAACATTAATTTTTCATTCAGCAACTTATCACATAATGCAGTCATTGAATTATATAAAAATACTACTCTGCTAAAATCAATTAATGGAAGCGGTTCGCAAAACCTGGTCTATAATACAAATGTTGTAGGTAATTATTTCTTAAAAATCATACCTGCATCCGAGCCGCTGACCGGGTGTTACAGCTTTATTTATACAACTGCAAAAAGACCTATTGTGCTTGATGATAAAGAAGTTACGGAACCCGGAGTTTACGCATTACAACAGAACTTTCCCAATCCGTTTAATCCAACAACTGTGATATCATACAACATACCTGAAGCAGGAAATGTAAAGCTTACAGTATATGATATCACCGGCAGGGAAGTAATGACTTTAGCAAATGAATTTATGCAAGCAGGAAAATATACTGCTGAGTTTAATGCGTCAGATTTAGCAAGTGGAATTTACATCTACAAAATTGAAGCAGGTTCGTTCACAGATGTTAAGAAAATGCTGCTTGTAAAATAACATTAGTTTAAAAAAAATTATCTATACCTACCGGATAATTTGAGGTGAGACATCATTAAACAGGTTTAAAGAAGAGGAAAATTTAAACCTGTTTACTCACCCCATAAGAATTTGAAATGCGACAAAGCCATAACTAACCACATACTCTAATTATTGCGTGGAGACCAAAATGAAAAAATCCTTAATCCTATTGCTCATTCTTCTGTGTTCCGGTTCTGCCTACTCTCAAGTAACACCTGTTTACGGCGTAACCATTGATGGAGTCAACCCGATCAGTGACATCAAAACCTCTTTATCTTCACTTCCAAAAAAACTTACAACCAGAATAGTATTTGATGAGTGGGTACCTGCAACCGATTACACCAATGCAGTTAACCAGCTCAGCCCTGTCAGCTTTATAATGGGTGAAATACTGGACAGCTACTATATGAAAGATTATTCAGTTGCCCAGTACACTGCCCGTGTAAATGAATACTTATCTGTTCTGGGAAGCAAAGTTGATATATGGGAAGTCGGTAACGAAATAAACGGCGAATGGCTCGGTTCAAATACCGTAGAAAAAATGACTGCCGCTTACAACATCATTAATAATGCAGGAAAGAATACAGCCCTGACTCTTTACTACAACAAAAACTGCTGGGCTAACTCAAACAATGAGATGTTCAAATGGACAAACAACAATGTCCCGTCGTACATGAAAACAGGATTGGATTATGTATGGATATCTTATTACGAAGATGACTGCAACAACTACCAGCCCAACTGGCAGGTAGTATTTGATTCACTTCATAAGATATTTCCCAATTCAAAGATAGGAATAGGCGAGTGCGGTACAAATAATGCAAATCAAAAAGCAGCTTATATGAACAGGTATTATAAAATGAATATCACAACGCCGCTTTATGTAGGAGGATACTTCTGGTGGTACTTCAGGCAGGATTGTGTGCCAAATACAAAACCATTGTGGACAACTTTTAAGAATATACTTAATACATTAACAGCGGTTGGTAATAACACATCTGTAACACCGTCAGAATATAAATTAAATCAGAATTTTCCAAACCCGTTTAATCCTTCGACAATAATATCATATTCCATACCTAAAGCAGGAATGGTGAAGCTTATTGTATATGATATACAGGGAAAGCAGGCTGCAATATTGGCAAATGAATACCGGCAGCCGGGTGAATATACTGCTGAATTCAACGCATCAAGTTTAGCTAGTGGCATTTATATCTACAAAATAGAGGCAGGTACATTTACTGACGTCAAAAAAATGATACTTGTAAAGTAAATAGCTTATTAAGCTGTAGAACAAAAAACAATTTCACTAGACTATGACAAAAAAGAGGGGAGCAGGTTTAAGAAAGAGAGCTTAAACCTGCTTTTTTATTATTAAAAAGCTCCCATCCCGTATTTTTCGAATTTTTATAATTTTTCCGTTCTTATTACCGGTTCAGAAATAATATTTTAATAATTATTTCACGACATACTGTTTATTTTTCTCATATTGACAAAGAACTGTGATGAGTGATAACAATCATCACTACTTAAAATTAATATATGAAATGGCTCATGTCAAGTTTTTAATGAAAATAGTTGAGAATGTGTTGAGTGTGTTGAGTTTATTGAGTGTTTAGAGCATTATTTCATGACCTGGAATATAAGAAGAGTAAGCAGGTAAGAATTCCCCTCTCGAGAGGGGAGGGAGCGAAGCGGAAGGGGTGTGTCATTTATTGAACCGAATGAGCTTAAAGTTTTACTTTAACTCTAAAAATATAGCGACAATAAACTTCATTATTTCCCTAAATTCGCGTGGGCAGGAGTAGTTTTTCAAAAACCTCGATTCCTGCTCATAATCGCCATATTTTGAGTGATTTTTGACACTTTGGGCAGGAGTTATCTCTTTATACTGCAATAAGTTACAGCCATTTTCCAAAAACTCCTGCCCAAAACCTGCCCATAAAGTGCCCGTAAAGTGCCCACTGAGTGCCCATGGAGTGCCCGCTGAGTGACCATTGGATGACCGCGTTTCTTTTACTCACGCAAAGCCGCTAAGACCGCAAAGGGAGACTTGAATTACCAGGGCAGTTTATGTAAAAAGATGTAATCCCGAAGGGATGGTATTATGGTAGGGAGAATATTCGACAATGAACAGAATCCCGAAGGGATGATATTATTAATGATTGAGATTAACTACCAATATTCTTTTAACAATAATAATGTCATCCCTTCGGGATTTTCTTGGATTAGATGAGCTTTTCTTTCTACCATAATATCATCCCTTCGGGATTCTGTTCCATATGGGATAAATCTTTCTACCATAATATCATCCCTTCCTGCCCGAGGCAGGCGGGCAGGATTTTCCTACTGTGTGTTAGGTGAGTTTATAAATAACTAATCTATACTGCTCCCCCCGAGTAACCTGACACATCCCGCCTTAGCGGGAATGACCAGGAGGGTGTACATTGTGCTTTGAGTAATTTTGTCTTTAAGCAATTAATTTTGTACTTGAATAACCTGTTGATATACATTAAGTTATTCTGTCTCAATATTCTTCAATAATAAATTTTATGAAGAGAATAAATATACTTCTCATAAAACTGTTTATAGCTGCCGGGATAATAATGCTAAATGGAAATATTTATTCACAAGTAACACAGGAATGGGCATCAAGGTATAACAACTCATATAACTTAAATGATATACCTGTTGGCATTGCTGTTGATAAGTTTGGCAACAGTTATGTGACGGGATATTGTTATACTTCTATTTTCCCTCCAATCATTACTACTACTGTAAAATATAACAGTGCAGGTGTTCAGCAATGGGTAAAAAATTATTATAATGCTTCTTTACAAGAGAATGAAGCACACCAAATAACTATAGATACTTCAGGAAACATATATATAGCAGGGCACACAGGTGATGTTAATACAAATCATTATTACACTTTTCTAGCTAAATATAATCCGAACGGTGATACGCTCTGGGTTAAGAAATATTATGGAGTTGATTACTGGGCACAGTCAACTGCTCTTATTACAGATAAAAGCAATAATGTTTTAATGACAGGTATTCAATCAGGCGGTTCTTTTTTAGTCAAGTATAACACGAATGGCGATACTCTCTGGAAAAGAACAGCACAGGAATCCGGTTATCAAAGTTCACAATATAATTCATTAGCAATTGACACTTCAGGTAATGTTTATGCCGGCGGTAATGCTTATGTTAATACTACATGGGGTGATTTTCTTGTGGTGAAGTACAACAGTGCAGGGACAAAGCTTTGGTCGGGTATATATGGTGTGAGCAACCATGATGACCATGCACGTAAAATTGCTTTGGACAGATATTCTAATGTTTATATAACAGGTACGGGTTATAACCTTCAAATGTCTGATCCATATGATTATTTAACAGTAAAATATAATACCGCTGGGGTACAGCAATGGGTAAGAATGTATAATAGAAGTACAGATGAATCTTATAATATTACCGTAGATTACACAGACAATATTATTGTGACAGGTAGTAGTAGTCCACCTGGACATGGTCCTAATTATTGTACAATAAAATATAATCCATCAGGTGATTCACAATGGGTAAGAATTTATGCAGATTCAACTTCTAATCCATATGATATAGCGTATTCATTAATAGTCGACAGCTCAAATAATGTATATATTTCTGGTCGTGGTGGTGTATCCGGACCTGCAACCACCATAAGGTATTCAAGTAATGGTGTACAACAATGGCTATTGAAATATCCAATAGGATCAAATTCTTTAGGAAATTCACTTGCAATTGATAGAATTAGAAATATTTTTATTACAGGAAGTGATGGTGATTTTGTAACAGTAAAATATGCTCAATTTGTAGGTATAAAACCAATTACTACAGAAATTCCTAAACAATACAATTTGTATCAAAATTATCCAAATCCTTTCAATCCATCAACAATAATCCGCTTCTCAATTCCCCCTTCGAAGGGGGTTAGGGGGATGATAACCCTGAAAATCTTCGATATACTCGGAAGAGAAATAACAATTCTTGTAAATGAACAATTAAAACCGGGAACATATGAGGTTGTATGGGATGCAGGTAATTATCCTGGCGGTGTGTATTTTTACAAATTAACAACAGAATCATATTCTATAACTAAAAAGATGGTATTTATAAAATAATTCTTACATAAATCAATAAACTAAAAATGAAAACTTTAATTTTATTTTCAACAGTAATAATAATTGCAATAAGCTTGCATAGCTGTTCTGATGATAATGTTACTAATCCCGCTTCAAATACAATTAACGCCAAAATTGAGAACTGGTATTACGGTACAGATAAAAAAATTGTAGTTTATATAATCGCCTTTGATTCAATAAATAATATGCGTGCTATTGATACATCGCAAATATCGGCAGAGGGTAACTTTGAATTTGACCCGGTTACGCCTAATTCTTCGGAATTAACTGCCATTAACTTATATGATACATCCTGCACAAATCATACTGTTGTTAATCCCCCTGAAACAAATTGGGCTATGCTTCATTTTAGAGTGATGCTGGGTGATACAATTCTGGGTAGTGTGTACAGGGAAAGCGATACATTAACTGCACATACAGGACAGGTCTCTGCATATTATTATTATTTCGATAAAAGCGGCTCTATTATTGGAACTGATACCTGCGGTATAAGTTACAACCTAATAAATATTACAACATGCAACATAAACTTTACCAAAGGATGGAACAGCATTTATGTTAAATATGATGAATTGAGTTATAATAATTATTTAGTGGTTGTTTCCACAGAAGTACAGCCGGTTCATTGGTATTTCCATGGAAGTTTGTACCCGGAAAGAAAGGGATTATTAAAGAAGGGCAACTAGTGCTGAGTGATTAAATATTGTTCCCTATTATAATAGTTGGGATGAACTTTCGGCACCAGCATACATTTCCTTCAATTGCCCGAGCTTTTTGATGATGGGTTCAAGCTCAAGGTATTGCATCAGTTCCATTCTGTGTGTTGAAATATGCGGCAAGCCCTTTAGGTACCCGGCGTAGTGTTTGCGGAATTCCATAGTCCCGTATTTCTCACCTTTGAGTTCGCAGTTTAGCTTTAGATGTGTTATGCAAGTATCAATTTTTTCGTGCAGATGCGGCTCATCGTAAGAACCATTTTCCATTATCGATTTTGCCTGCTTAAATATCCACGGATTCTGAATTGCACCCTGTCCAATCATTACTGCATCCGGATGGAAATTCCCGAAAACATGCTTAACATCTTCGGGAGTTTTCACATTGCCGTTCAAAATAATCGGGATTGTAACACCTGCATCTTTAATACGTTTCACCCAGCTCCAGTCGGCATCACCTTTATTACCCTGACCACGCAGTCTGCAGTGAACTGTGAGTGCTTTAATGCCGATGCTTTCCAGCATTTTTGCCACATCAACAATAACAATCGAGTTCTCATCCCATCCAAGCCGTGTTTTTAAAGTAACGGGCAGTGAAGTACTTTTCATAACCGATTCAGCTATTCTGCCCATACGAGGCAGGTCTTTGAGCAGCCCTGCACCTGCACCGCGGAGGGCAACATCTTTCACCCAGCATCCGCAGTTAATATCAATGAAATCCGGATTGACACTCTCACAAATCTTAGCCGCTTCCTCCATAGATTCCTCATTACCGCCAAATATCTGTATAGCAAGCGGACGCTCTTCTTCGTAAAAAGTGAGCTTGGCAAGTGCCTTCCGTGCATCGCGGATGAGTCCTTCGGAGGAAATAAACTCGGTATAAAGGATATCTGCTCCAAGCCGTTTGCAAATCAGGCGGAACGGCGGCTCGGTAACATCCTCCATAGGAGCCAATAGTATTTTATTTTTAAAATCAGGGAACATCTCATTAAAATAATTATAAAATTCGAGAAATAAGAGACAGTAATAAAGTGAACAGTCGTAATGTATTGATATTTAAGTAATTTAGAAGTAATTTTTATAAAATAAATTTACAAAAAGCCATTATCTATTTATTCAATTCTTCTAATTCTTTCTTGTACAACTTCTGATAAATATTCTGTATTCCAACTGAATATTTAGGTAATGTTGTTTTCATTTTTTTTGTGAGTGATTCACAATCTTTCCGCAATATAGAATTTTAAAAAATATATTCAAAAAAAACAATAAAAAACAAAGGAGCTTTTTTTAATGAAAGTTATTGCTGTTTTATTTCTGCTGTTCGTTAATATTATTTCGTTATTTGCACAAAACAATGATGTGTTCTTGTGTATGATATTCAAAGGAGACCAGTTATACAAAGATGGTATTTATATAGATGAAAATATTGAATTGGATTACATGCTGCGAGAGACTGCTCTCCAAAAAGTAAGTAAAAAAGCAACGGGGAAAGATATTATAGACAGCCAGCTGGTATTCCGGGCAAAGCAAAGTGAATTTTCTCCTTACACAAACCTTGCAATAGGAGATAAGTTTTACATAAGCTTTCCTGATAAGACAATCGAAGCACCCGTGTCATTTTATTCGGTTACGAACACACCTTATTCGGGATATGAACTGCACTCTGTAATGGATATACCTCCGGGTATTAATATACCTGCAATGGATTATTCAAAGAATGTTACGGTATGTACCAAAAATAAAAACTGTTCGGCGGTAAATTATGAAAACCTGAATGATAATGCTGTACTGCAAACAATTAAGAATTCTCTTTCAAAATATACAAATTCCATTAAAGTAATTGAAGACTATCCGGATGAAGCACCGGAATATATTATCATAAAGGGCAGCTTCATATCACCCGGAAGTACAGAGTATGCAGTATCATATGTGAAAAGATTAAGCTTTGATAGATATGCAAGCGGTGTATTTATTGTGAGTGAAAACGGTGAAAAGATTACTGAGGTAATATCATTTCTCAAATCGGATTTTAATTATAATAAGTTAAATGCCATAGTTGATTATAATGGCGATGGGTTATACGAACTGCTGACAGAGAACGGTTATTATGAAGGTGCAGGGTATCAGTTATGGAAATACAGCAGTCCGTCTTTTATAATGATAACAACAGGCTTTAACTGGGGAGTGTAGTTTATTAAAATGAAAAATGTTCCAAAAAATTTATAAACTAAAAAACATGAAAAAAAATAATTTTATTAATGGATTCAAAATTCAAGATTTATGTAAAATCTTAATGGTGATTGCTGTTACATTTATAATTTCCTTTTTCAGTTCATGTAAAGAAGATGCTGTTACACCTGAGGAAAAAAGCTATGAAGAAGAAATAATAGCTGATTCAATAATTTCTATAACAGCAGATAGCATACTTAAAACGAACAATCCTGTTTCAGGATGGAATAACATGCTTGCTGTATACAGAGCTAATCCCCAGGTAAAAAACGCAAATGTAGAAAATAATTCACTAGAAATTGAATATGTCAGTGGCGGAATAAGTATTTGGGATATACCGGAAAAATTTGTTATACCTCCGGTAGATGTAAGTATTTTTAAAAATCCTTCATTTAATATTGGTACGAATAATAAAGTAGCGCTAATTAACGCTGTTAAAACTGATCTTAAGTTTGCCGAAATTTCAGAATTAATTACAGAGTTAAAAAACATATTGGAAAGCAGTTCATATCAAGTCGATGTAATTGAAGGAAATGCATATAGCAGAGATTTTCTTAAGAATAATCTAAATCAATACGGTATTATATATGTCGTAGCTCATGGCGGTTACAGGTCACGATTAAATTTACATTTTACACAATTAGGAGAGAGATTTTCTAATTCACAATATTTAGATAAACAATGGCTTGAAGATTGGATACAGCATAGAGTTTGTAAATACACATTTATTGAAGATCATGGATATCCAAATGACAGTGTTCCGGTAAAATATAATGAAATTTCCGAAGGTTTTGTAGATAGGTATGTAAATAATTTACCCGGTTCGTTTATGTATGTAGTATCCTGTCAATTTTTTAAAAGCAACACATCTGCTGCAGCCAGTTATGTAAATAAAGGGGCTAAGGTTGTTTTTGGATGGAATGATAATACATGTAAAAGCCCTTATACAAACAAAAAACATTTACTTTATATGCTTTCCGGAAATACAGTTCAACAAAGTTGGGATTTACTCACCGAAGAAGATAAAACTGACCATTGTAATAACAGCAATGCTATTTTTTGCGTATATCCGGCTCTCACTATTTCCGGTAATTATAATTTAAATAATACAGCGTTAGGAAATTTAATAATTTACAATCCGCAGGAGAATACAACATATACGGATAGAGTAGTGGATTTATCCGGTTACTTTCAGGATGTGTATCAAATATTACTTGGAACGGTAAACATTAGTGTTCCTAATAAGAATGGTCTATACATAAGATTAAATACTTCAGGATCAGAAATAGAGCAAAGAATTCTATTAAGAAATGGATTAAATGTAATAAATGTAAATTGTGTAGGTCAGAAAAGTGATGGTACAGTTGTTTCAGCACATAAAATACTAAATATCTCAGCTAATTTATCTTTACTTGATTTATGTACAGAATTAAGATGGAACACTAATTACTCTGATGTTGATTTTCACCTTCTTCCGCCAAACAGCAGTTTCTCTGATTTATGGACTACATATGACTGCTATTATGGAAATAAAACTCCAAGCTGGGGAGGTGTTCTGGATGTTGACGATGTAGATGGCTACGGACCTGAACATATTACAATTACAAATTGGTCTTCACCGGGCAGTTATGATTTGTATATACATTATTATGATGACCATAGTGCAGGGAAATCAAATGCATTTTCTGATGCACTTACCTTTGAAGGAAATTGGGATAATTTACAAACAGTGGAGTTGATGAACTCCGGTGGCATTAGTCATGGAGATGTGTGGAGAATAGCTACAATTAATTTTCCTTCAGGTACAATAACACACCGGAATGATCATTATGTATTACCCAATGATAAATTTATTCCGCCAAAATAATAGGGCATGATTTTATTAACATTTTCCTGCCGGCACAATAACCGGCAGGAAAATTTCAGTACGTTTTGTTTGCGATTATATAATAGTTCCTGTTAATATGTTCGATGAAGTACGAAAGTCCCATCCGGAATTTTTGAAAGATTTTTAAAACTTTTTTTACAATAATTTAATCTCTTTATAGGAGGAATAATGAAATACATATTCATACTGGTAAGCTTGTTCCTATTTGCGGGATATGTAAATTCTCAGCCTGAATATAAAATTTCAGCTGAGGGTTTCACATACGGGCAGCCTACAGAAAACACTGTTAAACTTACTATTTATTTATCTGCAGCAAATGTTGGCTCTGTTGATGAATTTAACGGGCAGCTGAGAAATATTATGCTGATTTCCAAGCAGGATAAAACCGGTGCTTATTACCTTGAAGAATATAAAAGGATAGTAGACAATAACAAAGAGGTAAGCGGACATACAATATTTTTATTATCATATACCGTTCCTAAAAATGTTACAGATTTGGTTTTAGTTCTTCCTCCAATATATGGAAGCCTGAATATACCAATTACAAAAGAGAATTATGAACAATGGGCTGAAAAAGTTGGCGATAATAATAATAATAATAATAGTAGTAATAACAATAATAAACCAACGTCAAAAGCTGCTAAAGTAGTATTCGATATAAACAAATACATTGGTATTGGATTTGGAGTTGGTGCTGCTAATACTTATCTGAATAACAGTGTTACTTCATTTTTGTTTGATTTATCTTTATACCCTAAGTTATTTAGATTTGGCAGAAATAATAAATATACAATTGGAGCAAGCTTTTCATACTTACCGACTATTCATGTTGGAAGTACTCCTGAGAAAGATATATTTTCCTATTTTGGGTATAATCCAAAAACCGATTCTATTATTTATCATGTTAATGATACAGCAAGCTTATCATCATATTTTTTAGGCGGTGGAATGGGTATAAGTTCAAAATTCGGTAGTGCTGTAACGACCTTAGTTTGTAATTATGGATATTATACAACATACACATCTGATTTCGAAGTTAGAAATACAGAAATGGGATATTATTCGGGTGATCCGTCATACTCCGGTAATATATGGAAGATAGATTTAATATTAAGTTATGAATGTTATACTAACTTTAAATATTCTTTTTTATATGGAAACATTAGCTCGAATGTCGGTTCCAATTCCAAGCTAATAAGAGGTCATTATTTTACTGTAGGTATAGGCGGATTTTAGAAATAATAAATTAAAAATAATATTATGAAAACAATTATAATTACAATTATTCTATTAATAAATATTTGCATTTCGCAAACAAGGATTACAGAAGTTAAATTTACTGTAAATCCAAACGATAACAAACAAACGGTATTAGATACTATAATTTATGTATATGATAAAAACAATTTAGTTGAGACACAATATAATAAAAATGAACCGGTAACCAATGTTCAATATTATTATTCTTCAAATAACCTGCTTAGTGAAGAAAAACATTATAGATACACTATTTTTGTTTGTTCATATAAATATGAATATGATAAATCCGGCAAATTGATAAAAGAGAAATGTTATGATAATAATAATAAACTCATTTTTACTAATTCATTGAAGTATGATAAGAAGAATAATTTAATCAGCAAGATTTCAAATATTCCGACAAGGTTCAGAACAGACAATACTTTTGATTCGGATAATAAGCATATCAAAACTATAATAAGCAGCAATACCAAAAACCAAAAAGAGATTGAATATTTGTATGATGAAAAAGGAAAGCTGTCACAGGAAACCAGTTATTCATCTTTAAAAAAGAGTAAATCGGGGAAACGTTACCAGATATCGAAGGTAAAATTTTCTTATGATGATAATGGAAAATTAACTCAGAAACAAAACTATCTTACAGATGTTATCACCGAAACATTTGAATATAAATATGATGATAAAGGAAGAATGAGCAAATGGGAGAAATTGAACTCACAGGGAAAAGTTGAATTTTTGGTCATATATAATTACGAAGGTGATTAAATTAATTTTTAAAAATAAAAACTATTCTCGTTTATAAGAGAAATATCATAATTAAAATATAATTTATATGAAAACATTATTAATGTTATTTATTTTACCAAGTTTAATATTCTCCCAAAATTATTCATTGAATTCATATATGGACAAAGAATTTCAGAATATTAAAACTAATAAAATAAAAAGTATAAAAATTTCCCAAAGTTCCGCTCAATATAGAACAGAATTTTATAATAATGAAGGAGAACTGACAAAAATTGATTATCCTGATATTGGTTATGTAGAAATATTTAAAAAAGATGATAGATATTACTATAAAGTGATAGATAAGGATTTAAGTATTGAAGAAAATAATAATAATATTTTCGAAATGAACGAAAATTTTTTTATAGACAGGAGGTGGCCTTTCCGGCAATCTAATGAAGAAATTCATTATATACTTACGGACTCACAAATTAAAATGATTTACGCTTATATGGAAACAGAAGTATATTACGATGTATTTATTTATAATTCATACTATGAAAATATGGGATCTATCGAAGTAGTAAGCCCTAAAGACGTTGTGCATAACCCGGTCGTACTTAAAAGAGTGCTTGAATATTTTTATTCTGAAAGAAAATATGAAGAGTTACCTGTGCTAATTTCCGAAAGAAAATATATATATAATTCTGATTTTAAGTTAATAAATATAGAAGTTAAAGATTCCAAAACAAACAATATTCAAAATATAACACTAGAATATAATGAGAAAGGATTACCGGTAGTTAACGAAAATGGAGAAACATTAGTATATGAATATTATTAATTTGTATTTAGCTTTCTTAAAAAATCTATTATTATTACTATTAGCTGTGTTAATAATTGGCTGTTCTTCCGGTCCAAAGGATGATGAAGTTATAAAGGCAATTTACAATCAATACTTCTCGCCGCAAAATGCAGGACTTCAGCTTTTATTAAATATCCAGATACTTTCTACCGACTCACCACAAAAACAAGGAGATACAAAACTGTTTCCTGTAAATGCAAAAATAAATTTTATACAGGGTGCTCTTGAAATGGGATATACGGGACAGGGACCGGGTAAATATGCCCAGGAATACGAAGTTGAAGTAATACGTGTGCTAATGTTTTATAAGGACAATAACGGAAATTGGAAAATCTCAGGTTTCCATGATACAAACAGAAAAGAATTCGAAAAGGTCTGGAGACCAGGCACTCAAAGTATGAAAAATTTTTATAAAGATAAGATAATACTAAACACAGATAATTTTGAAAAATAACCATACATATAATTATCAAAAAATGATTAAGAAAAATATTTTTATATTGGTGATATTCTTGTTTTGTCTTTTATTGATTACATGCGGCAAGAAAAACGATGTTGAAAAGATTACCGCAAAAGATACAAGTAAAACTATTCAGACTAAAGATACAATTCAGCAGAATAAACCTATAGAGCAAAAACAAGATCATTCCGACTTCAAAATCTTTTGGGCTGATTTTAAAAAAGCTGTGAACGCCGGTGATAAAGAAGGTGTACTGAAAATGACAACAATTCCGTTCGAAGATCGTTATCAGGATGTATACAATAAAGCAAAATCTTTGACCTCAAAATCTCCGCAAAAATTTTTGGAGAATTACGATAAAATATTTAATAATGATGTTATAAATACTATAAATCTCGATTTATACAGGGGATATAGTAAGGAAATTGCTGACGATGAGAATGGACCGGGACAAGATATAATCGATAAGGATGATTATTTACTGATGGTTCAAAGTAAAGGCGGGGAACCATTGCTTTCTATGGGTCTTGTCTTTGTAAAGAAGGATGGAAAATATAAGCTTGCTTATATACCTTATGTTGAATAACCTTTGTTTTGAAAATTTATCTTCCGGAAAATTAAAAATATACTTTTTTCTTTTATTATTTATTTCAAGTTCTTTAATTTGTTTTACAGGGTGTTTTCAGAGAAAAGAATCAGCAGCGAATGAAAAATTACAGGTTATCAATGATACTATTTCATTCAAAAATGCAACCCAAAATGATAAAGATAGTGTAAAAATAATCATAGGGACTTATCTTGGTAATGAAACCAGAAATTATTATGGAGAAGACCCGCCAGATAAGTTGAATTTAAAGTGGAAACTGTATCTTGGTAAGGGTAAATCAGAGGGAAAACACGGCAATATAAAAGAATGGGCAGGTACAGGATGGACCGGTCAGCCGCTATTGACTAAAGAATCGGGTGAGCTCTATTTGTATACAGGTGCCCTGGATTATCATCTGAAGAAAATTAAAGCGTCAATCGGTGAACTGGTCTGGCAGTATAAATTTGATGATGCTATTAAGGGAACAGGGTCTATTTTCGTTAATTCTAAAAGCTCTGACTTAAACAGTAAATATACAATTGTTCAGGGCAGTAAAAGGGGATATTGTCTTTCACTTGGGGCTAAATACTGTTACAGCTTACGCGGCGTATCAATGTTTAACGGTTCTGAAGCCTGGAGATATAATGTTAAGCACACTTACAGTGCAAGCCGTGATGTTGATGGTTCTGTATTAATTTGCAATGATACAATTATTGCCCCTCTTGAAAACGGCTATCTTTCCTTTCTTGATGCAAATAGTTTGACAAGTGAGGGTAAATATAATTTTCCTTACGCAATTGCAGAAGTTCCGCTATACAATAAAAAACATTTCAGAAAAAATTTAATAGCCGAAGGTTCACCTTCTCTTATTGATAATATAATCTATAATACCTGCGGTTCTGGTTATTTATACGGTGTAGATAAAATTACTAAGAATATTGTATTTGAATTTTACATTGGAGCAGACTTAAACGGGACATCGCCTGTAACAAATGATTCGTGTTTACTTGTAAGCGTAGAAAAAGAATATATTCCGGGGTCCGGAGGCCTATTTAAAATTAATCCGAAATACACAGGTAATGATTGTGTTGAATGGTTTTTCCCGTCAGGTAATAAAACATATAGTGATTGGAATGGTGGTATTATCGGCTCTGCTTCTGTTGCAGGTGATGACTGCGTTACAAACAGTATTGACGGTTATTTGTACTTTATAAATCACAAAAGAACTGATAAAACTAAGAGTACAAATGGACCGGACTTAAGTACAATTTTCCTGCAGCCTGTTTTATTAGATAAAGTATATATAGGACCATCAATTTCTACTCCTATAATAATAGGAAAGAAAGTTATTGCATGCAGCTATAACGGTATTTATCTTTTTCAAATCAACGGGGAAAACAAGTTAGAGCTTTTGGATAAATTTGAAACCGGATTTGAATCAACTCCAATTTCTTATGATGGGAAGATATATGTTGGCTCACGTGATGGGTATATGTATTGTTTTGGTGATTGAACAGTTATATTAAACAAGTTTATCAATTCTTCACATTAAACTTATCATGCAGTAGTTTAAAGCTGAGGAATGTTCCGCCTATCATGAAGATTGCCCCGGTTAAAAATGGTGCGGCAAATCCTATGCGTTCATATACCAAGCCGCCCCATGCGGGACCAAAGAACCTTGCAAGTGATGACAATGATTGATTTATACCTAGAATACCGCCTTGCTCATCAGGGCCAGTGAATTTTGATACCAGACTTAATGTCATTGGCTGATTTAATCCGTTGCCGACACCAAGCAGTAATAAGCTCAGCAGCAGCAAGGGAATACTATGGTGTGAAAAAGGAATTGCCCCAAGTCCGATTGCCATTATAACATTGCCCCATATTAACAGTTTTCTTTCATCAAACACTTTTACAAGCGGTCTGATTGCCCATCCCTGGACAACCGCGCCTATCAATCCCATGTATGCAAATACATAGCTTATCTGTTCAATGTTAAAACTAAAGCCGGATGAACTTTCTGCATAAAGCTGGAATGTTGAGTAAATGTTTGCTACCGAGAAAGTAATAATGAAAAATAAAACAATAAGGAAACCAACATTCGGATGCTGGAGTGCATGTTTCATTTTATTTAATCCCGCAACTATATTGAAATTACCGAAGCCGCTTTTTTTACGCAGCTCATAAGGGAGAGACTCTTTCAGTATAATCATTGCAAGTATCAATGAAACTAACGATAGAAATGCGGATAGAAAAACCGGAACGCCATAGCTGAACCTTTGTGCCAGAACACCACCCAGGAAAGGACCGAAAACAAATCCAAGCCCGAATGATGCTCCGATAATTCCCATTCCTTTTGAGCGGTCTTTTTTATCGGTTATATCGGAAATATAAGCCATTGCAGCACCTATGTTTGCCGAGAAGAATCCTGCCATAGCTCTTGCAATAAATAATACTGCAACCGATTTAAACACACCACTGAATACAAGACCCAATGCTATATAAGATAATACATTACCGGCAAGGCTGAAAACAATGATTGGTTTTCTCCCGTAAATATCGGATAACCTGCCCCACAAAGGACTGAACACAAACTGCATAAGTGAAAAAATACCGGCGGCAAGTCCGATTGTGGTTTCACTCATGTTTAGAACATTCTGTGAGAAAGTAGGGAGCAGGGGAATGATGATACCAAACCCAAGCAGGTCAATAAATACAACAAGAAAAATTACAAAAATTCTTTTACTTCTATCTGCGTTTTCTTTTGCCATCAATCCGTATCTACTGCATTACTTTCTATCATTTCCCATTGCTTGCAATTTTTTACTGCCTGTTTTTTAAATTCTTTGAAAAGTACCTGGTAGTCTATACCTTTATCAGGTGCAGTAATTTCTACAGCTTTTTTTAAAGCAGTTTTAAGTTCATATTCGAGTTTATCAATAACCCGCTCTACATTAATTCTTGCCATATTATTTTTTAATTTTTCTTACATCTTCTCCCCAGAGAAGTTTTTTATTTAAAACTTTAAAATAATTGCTTTCAACAGATTTAGCCAGCTTAATTTTATATGGAGCTTTCCTGATTTCAACGCTTGCAGGGCTGTTTAATTTGAAATTTGAGTTTCCGTCTGCGGTAACAATCACCGGCACCTTTGAGCCTACATTAATTTTTAATATCCCGTTATCCGGAAGTATTATTGGTCTAGCTGTTAAAGTGTGAGGGCAAATAGGTGCTAAAACTATCACTTCAGTTTTTGGACTTACAATGGGTCCGCCCGCCGATAAGCTGTAACCCGTTGACCCTGTTGGAGTTGAAATTATCAACCCGTCTGCCAGGTAATCAATTATTTGCTGGTCATTATAAAATGCCTGAATCTCAATTGTCTTAACAGAACCGCTTTGATTAATTACAATTTCATTTAAGCCGAATAAAGTTCTTTTTCCATCGCCGTTTGCAGTTGCCTGAAGCACTGCACGCTCTTCAACAATGAACCTGTCTTTTAAAATATCATTTATAAATCCTGCAATTTGAGATGTAGATGTTTCAGCTAAAAAGCCGAGCTTACCAAGGTTTACACCTATAATCGGTATATTTTTATTTCCAACAAGCTTAGCAGTAGAAAGGAATGTTCCATCGCCGCCGATTGAAATTAAAAAGTCCGAAAAATCCGGAAGCTCTTTATCTTTTTTCAGTAAGCTTTTAGAAACTTTAAAACCGAGCTTATCATGAAGCAGGTCAGCAAGCTGTTTTTCAACAAAATACTTTATGCTTTTGTTATTAAGCTCTTTAATCAGGCTTGCTGCAATTTCCGGAAGCTCTGTTTTATTTATATTTCCTCTAATTCCGAAACGCATTAATTATGTTTTATTTTCAGTACTTGTATCAGCTTGCGGTGTATCTTCAGGTTTAGTTTCAGCTTTAGCTAAATTTTCTTTCCTGTCCTTTTCCACTTCATCTACAAAATTTAATTTTAGCTGTGCTAATACATTTTCAAGATATCTTGATTCATCTGAAGATATGTTACCCTTTGTTTTTTCCTTAAGCATATCAAGCAGGTCAATAGAAAACTGTGCCTGCTGTAAATTTCTTTCAAGCTTATCAAGCAAGGGGTCTTTTAATTTTCCCATTTGCTGTAATGCAGTCATTTCAAATGAGGAAATTAAATACATCAATAATTGTGAATTTTTATCAAGTTCCATAGTTGTGATTAATTTTACAATTTATTAATTATTTTTTGAAATAGCTTTCTTAATTAAATATATCTTATTAACATTAATAATTATATTGTTATCTCAGATTTTGTCCTCACCCCCCGACCCCCTCTCCTATGATAGGTGTTAGGAGAGGGGAAGCAGTAATTTATAAAATTTCCATAGATTGCGGAATCTTCAATTCATTCCCTCCCCTCTCCTTTCATTTATCATAGGAGAGGGGGTCGGGGGGTGAGGACAAAATCTGAGACTATTGCATATATTACAAATTTATTCCGTTAAATTTTAATCCCCGCTATTATTTAAATAATACAGCTTAGAATATTTAACAAATACATGCACACTTGAGAGAGTACACAAAACCAGTCCTGTAAATCCGTCAAGAATACCCAATTTCAAAAAATACATCTTAAAAAATGCAAATGCAGGTCTAAAAATAATATCAAAAAAAGATGCCTTCCGTTTTTTTGCAAAAAGCTCTTCTGCAGATATTGATGTATACCTGTTCATTTTATTCCAGTAATGCTCAAAAGATAGGTCAGTATAATGAAGCAGGTTTGCATTAAGCTTGCCGGTTTTGCCGCTGTATTCGGCTTTTTCGTGCACTTTTGAATCATTAAACCTGATACCTGCTGATATTCTGAACAGCCGCAAAATATAATCCGGGTACCATCCGCAGTGTTTTATGAATTTACTTATAAAAAAAGATTTCCTGTTAAGAAAATATGCTTTTATATTATCTGCATTATTAATTGCAGTACATATTTCATTTTTCAGCTCTTCTGTAACTCTTTCATCGGCATCTATTGAGAGTATCCAGTCATTTACAGCATTATCCAAACCCGCATTTTTACTTTGAGAATAACTGCTGTTGGTAACAAAAAATATTTTATCCGTGTATTTTTTTGCAAGTGCAATAGTGTTATCATTGCTGTTCGAGTCAACAACAATAATTTCATCAGCCCATTTTACCGATTCAATGCAATCTGTAATATTGTGCTCTTCGTTATATGTAATTATTATAACGCTAAGTTTTTGCATTCTGCAGAAATAATTTTTGTGATAAATAAGATAAACCGAGAGCAAACCACAGCACTGCGGCAAATTCGTAATCCGAGAAATTCCATTCCGTTAAACCGCTTATCTGGAAAGCAACCATGGAAGCAAGTGAAGCCAATGCAAGTGTATTCAATAAATTATCTTTCCTTGTTATGATATATATTTTAATTTGCCTGCAGAATATATATATCATCATTGCAATCCAAACTATTAATCCTATAATACCGAATGAAACAAACACCTGCATAAAATTATTATGAAGGTGAACTCCTTCTCCATGATATACCGGAATTTTATATTGGGTATAGATTTGCAGAAGGTCTGTATCGCCAATGCCAACAAAAAAATGGTCTTTGATAATCTTCAATCCTGTTTGCCACATGACAAATCTTGATTGATTGCTTGGATGATTAAGGTCGGCAATGCTTAATATCCTGTCTTTTATTTCAAACGGAGAAAATAAAAGAAATAATACTGTTACCAATAAAAATATCAGTAAAAATTTTCTGTTCTTTAAAATACCTATTACAATTACCCCTAAAAAGAGACCCAGTATAGCGTTGCGTGAAGCGGTCAAAAACAATGTAATAAATATCGGAGCGAATATTAATGCCAGCCAGTATTTTTTCAATACAAAATTTTCTTTAATAAATAAGAAGGGCAGTATTAACAGAAGAATTAACATTTTTATCTCACCGTTTGTGATAGGGTATCCAAAATACTGCAGACGCATATCGTTCAGTGTCAGGTTCTTATTCGGAAGATATGCTTCAAAATAAAACCTAATAATTTCATAGGTTGAAAGCAGGGCGGAAAAAATAAAAAACACAATTAAGAAATATCTCAATTGTTTAGTATCTTTTATAAATGTAAATGTCACAAAAAATCCTGCAAAAAGTAAAACCCTTTTGGTATTCATAAACGAATTAGCAGGATTAACAGAAAATATTGATGATATAATTTCGGACAGAACAAAAAGTAAAAATACAATGTAAATAAAACTTTCAGCTTTATATACCTTATGGTTTAATATTAAACGGATTATTAATAATGCAAGCATTATACCCTGGCCAATAGAAGATAATGCTATATACCATTGAGAACCTATAACATGAATACCCAAAGAAATCATTATTCCTTTATCTAAATATTCAACTGATTTTTCTTTTGTTAAGCTCAAAACCTGCCCTGCATTTTTAATAATTTCAGATTTGTAAGGAATGAAACCATGGACTTTGATAAGCTGTAAACTAACCGCTGTAATCCTTTATTTTTAGGTTTGTTAGTGATGTATGTCCCGGCAAAAATCCGGAATGAACTTGTAAAAACTCCTAATTTGGAAACTCTGTTATTTCCTGAAAAACTTTCTTGTGCCTGAATAGTTGAATACCGGTTGATGTTATCAATAGTTTGTTCCATCTCTTTGAACGAAGCGGGGGAAAAGTCTTTATCTGTAAATGACACAGGTTCTTTATTCATTTTTTAGCTGAACTGCAATTCATATAATTTTTTATAAATGCTGTCTTCATCTTCCATAAGCTCATCATGTGTACCGATATTTTCAATATGCCCGTCATGAAGCACGATTATTCTGTCCGCATCTCTTATTGTAGATAAACGGTGTGCAATTATGATTGAAGTGTTGTTTTTAACAAGCCGCTCTATTGCTTCCTGTATCAGGTTCTCTGATTCCGTATCAAGTGAAGATGTAGCTTCGTCAAATATCATGATTGGTGCATTCTTCAGAAGAGCCCTGGCAATAGCAATCCGCTGTTTTTGTCCGCCTGAAAGCTTTATGCCTCTTTCACCGATTAATGTATCGTATCCTTTTTCAGTTTCAAGTATAAACTCATGAGCATTGGCGTTTATAGCCGCTTCAATTATTTTTTCCATAGGTATATCTTCATATCCGTATGCAATATTATTTTTTATGGTATCATTGAATAAAATAATTTCCTGCGTAACTATTCCGAATAAATTTCTCAGCGAATCAAGCTTAATATCTTTAATATTAATACCGTCAATTAAAACTTCACCGCTTGTTACATCATAAAACCTCGGGATAAGGTCAACAAAAGTAGATTTGCCAACTCCGCTTAATCCGACAATAGCCACTTTTTCCATTTTATTTATCTTGAGAGAAACATCATTCAATATTAACCGGTCTTCTTCATAAAAGAAAGAAACATTCCTGAACTCGATAGCATTATTAAAATCTTTTAATGTTACTGCATTTTTTTTATCAAATATTTCCGGCTCTGTATCAAGTATATCGAATATCCTTACTGCGGCAGTAGCTGATTCCTGAATCATATTATTAACCGAGCTTAAATCCTTTATAGGAGTCATGAGCTGGAATATGATTATCAGAAAACCAAGGAATTCTTCTGGTGCAAGCCCTCCGCCCTGGAATATCTCCCTTCCTCCATACCAGATTATAAATACTCCAACGGCAACCGATAAAAACTCCGTCATGGGACTGGAAAGATTATTATAAATTGCATGCTTCATCTGAACACGGAAATATGAGCGGAGCTTCTTCTCGAATTTCCTGTTTTCAAAATTCTCCATGGAAAAAGCCCTGATTATTTTACTTCCGTAAATTGTTTCTGCAATTACCGAAGTAAATTCAGATAGCTTATCCTGAACCCTGTAGCTGTATTTCCTTAATTTTCTGCCGATGTAGATTATTAATATTAAAGCTATTGGTACAATTACAATGGATATTAAAGTTAATTTCCAGCTGATGAAAAATGCCATTACCAGGAAAATTATAATTAACATCGGCTCTTTAATAATATTGGTAAACGAAACCGAGATTGAGCTTTGCAGAAGATTTACATCGCTTATAAATCTTGATATAACATCACCCGATCTTTTTTCACTGAAATATTTTAATGAAAGTGTGGTAAACTTCTGGTACATTCTTCTGCGGATGCTTGTTGTCATTGATTTCTGAACATATTGCGTGAGAATCGATTGCAGGTAACCGAATAAATTCTTTGAAAAAAAGAATAACATAAGAAGAACACAAACCTTAGCAAGTATATTTACTTTATCGGTATCTGAAAATATATATGCATCAAAAGCATATCTGAATGAATCGAAAATATTATTAAACTGGTTAGGCGGAGCTAAGTTTTGAGGATTATTTGATAAAAACAATGTCCTTAACAACGGTATAGAAAGATACACAGATATAGCATTTGTAACCGAATAAAGCAGTGTTAATATAAAAGCCAGAACTAACAGCCATTTATAAGGTTTTAATAATCTTAAAAGTCGTATGTACTCTTTCATATAGTAAAAATATAGTTAATTCCATTAACTTTAAATGGAATTTGAATGTAATCCTTCAATTTAAGCAAATATAATCTATTCATAACCTCACTCCGCAGCCCCTTTTTCCATGTGGAGAGAGGAGAAAGTTACCGGATTCTTGCAAAGTTTTTAGATTTGAATTATTTAAAATTTTTAATTCTAATATTATAAAAAAAGAGAGATTACAATTATCAGTAAAACCAAAAACTTTGTAAGTCTCCTTACGAAATCTTAAATCAATTTGTTAACGAAAAAAATATACGGGTAATTTCAATTCAAGACCTCACCCCTGACCCCTCTCCATTTGGAGAGGGGAAATTCTTTTGATTTTTATTTCTCTATTATTTTAAGAAATATAATAATTTATATCTTCCGCTCGCCCCTCTCCATGCTGAGCTTGCGAAGTTCCGCTCTGCGTGGATGGAGAGGGGTCGGGGGTGAGGTCTTGGGAATTACACATCTTACTTTTCTACAATAATAAACAACCTTTGTTCCTTTTTTTAACTATTGAAATTTATTTGGAATCTAAGTTGTTAATAATACAAAGTTTCTATAAAGAGAACAAAAACATAATTTTAATTTTTAATAAAGCTTTTATTTTATCCTTTTTCCGGACATTTTACTTAAATATTAAGATAATTTCTTAAAAAACTATAAATAATCATTAAACTATGAAAAATAAATCATACTTAATTTTAACCTATCTGTTATTATTCTCGTTATTGATTTCGGCGGATAAATTGTTTTCTTATCCTAAATTTGCGGCTGTTACAGGTGAAAAGTGCGTAAGCTGCCATGTTAATCCGACGGGCGGGGGAATGAGAAATAAATACGGTATTAAAACAGCTAAGGATTTTCTTTATTGGAAATTTCTGGAAAAAGCGAATAAAGAAACTGAACTGAACACTGATATAAATAAATCTATACAAGTAGGTTCTGATTTCAGAATGATATTTATAAATAATCAGCAGGGTGAAGGTACACCTGATTTTAACACGTTCTTTCAGATGCAGGCAGAATTATATGTTCATGCACAGATAAGTAAATATTTAAGCTTAAATCTCAACCCGGGATTCCTGATTCCGAACACTTTTGGGAATGCTGCATTACCCGTTAAAACTGAAATATACGGAATGGTTCATAATCTCCCCGCCGGTTTATACTTAAAGGTTGGCAGATTTATTCCAAACTTCGGAATTAAAATACCCGAGCACAGGTCATTTAACCGTAACTTAAACGGATTCTATACACCATATGCCGCTGATGCAGGATTTGAAGTCGGTATTGCACCTTCTTTGTTTACATTAACTGTAGGGCTTTCCAACGGCTCAAGCAGGGATATCAATGGCACACTTGTGCAAAGCTATGACTTTGATGCACAGAAACAGTTTACTACTTCAGCAGATTTCAGATGGGCAAGCAAAAAAGGGGATTATTCATTTGGATTAGGCGGCTCTTTTATAAACAATCCGTTTAAATATGACCCTGCAAATAACATTAATGCATTAAGGCAAATTGCTGCAGGATTTATCTCAATCGGATTATTTAAACGCGTTGCAATTTTAGGCGAGTATGATTATAACAGGTTAGACCTCAGAGATGCGGGAAGTACAAGACATGATTTCAATACAATATTTGGAGAAGTTGATATAACAGTTGTACAGGGGGCACAGGCAAAATTCCAGTTTGAAAGCTATGACCCGAATTTAGGATTGAAGGATGGTCCCCAGGAATTGAGGCGGTACAGCTTTGGAATAAACTTATTCCCGTTAACAGGACTCGAAATTGAATCAATTTACAGGGTAGTTGATGAGCCGGGTGAGCTGGATATTAAGAATAATGAATTCCAGGAAACATTTAAGATTTATTTTTAAGAAGATAAAATAATCGGAAGCGATTGAAGGGTTGCCTGTAATGGCAGCCCTTTTTTTTCTTGCTTAGTGATTTTACGTAAAGAAAAAAAATCCCGCTTGCCTGCTCTGGCAGGAAGGGATGATATTATGGTAGCATTACATCACCTGCATGAAGGAAAATCCCGAAGGGATGACATTATTAGTTTTTAAAGAATATCAATGGTTATTCTCAATCATTAATAATGTCATCCCTTCGGGATTCTATTTCCGGGTGAAAAATTCATTCTACCATAATATCATCCCTTCGGGATTTCTTCTATTTGCGTATGGTGAGTTACTTCATAAGAATAATTTTTTGTACTGCTGAATACCCGGATTCCGTTGTTAATTTTATAAAATATAATCCGCTTGAATAATTTACTGCATTCCATTGTACCTTATAAGAACCGGAAGACAATATATCATGAACTAAAACTGCAGCTTCCCTGCCAAGAACATCATATATAACCAACCTTACTTCTAACTTCTGACTTTTAACCTCATTTGGTATTTCGAATTTTATTTTAGCTATAGGATTAAAAGGATTGGGATAAATAGGGTACAATTTGAATTCTTTTAAAGTTGTTGTTTTATTTGGAACTATAACTAATACACTATCGGGATTGGTAAAACTCCTCACATTACAAAATATATCCCAATTGCCATTTCTAGGATCATTCCAAGTAGAATACATTCTCAAATTATATAGTAGTATACTATAAATACTTCCGCAGCCGTAATAAGTGTTTAAAGCAACCGGAAAATTTGTTCCAATTTTTATTCCATTTTTATTAAATCTTTGGCAATATACTAAACCATAAGTTGTTCTATCGTCAATCCAATTAATTATAAATTTCCCGTCTGTTTGCATAGCTGTTTTTGTAGCTCCTTTATCAGGTCCCCAATTAACATCTGCTCTTTGATTTATACCTACTTTATTGCCTGATGTGTCATAAACTTGATAATATATAACCGCAATTGTAGGATTAAATCGGTAGTCGTCCCATGCAATAACAAAATAACCTTTCCCATCAGATGCAATATCTGTATGTCCTTTTCGCCCATTGGTTGAATCATCATCTACTCTTTGATTACCACCAATAGTATTACCAAATCTGTTATACCTTTGCATATATGGTTTTGGGCTTGAGGTTGTACCTCCTAAAAATGCAACTATAAAGCTTCCATCTTTATTCAGCGCTATTCGCGGTAGCTGTGAAGTATTAAGTACTTCATTAATTCTGAAATTACCTCCAATCTTGTTGCCAAGTGTATCATATCTTTGTCCATATACGTTTGG
>Ga0209819_10000092_pt1 | contig 26422 bp, 27 predicted proteins | sample PPLLak2March2015_FD_187248 | JGI IMG/M metagenome (GOLD analysis project Ga0209819, IMG submission 187248) | Freshwater sediment microbial communities from Prairie Pothole Lake near Jamestown, North Dakota, USA - PPLs Lake P7 Core (1) Depth... | ecosystem: Environmental > Aquatic > Freshwater >... | reverse complement strand
TCAGACTTTAGATCAAATCTATTCCGGGAAGAAGTTCATTTTTGATCGTATGACGATCGCCGACATTTCGATTTTCTCGCAGCTTCACTATCTTTACACGACGGTCAAATACGAAATTCCGGCGAAATACGAGAATGTCAACGCCTTCGTGGGAAACATGCGCCAAACGCTGAAACTAAAATCTTTGACGGAGAGCTTCGAAGCGCCGTCGCTGTAGGGTCGACGCGGGGAAAAGAAGTTTTAGTCCACGAGTTGGCTCGAGCGACGCGGCTGCCGAGGTTGGAAAGCCGAGCCCCGAAACTTTGAGCGCGTCGATTTTCATTCCGAAACATCCTACCCGTAGGCCCCTGTTAGAAGAAATTACGGTCGAGGGTCGAGTGCTTTTCGTCGGAGGCTGATAAGATTGAGTGATGGTCGGGGGTTGATGGAAGATAGTTCCTCCGCTTTGTTGTTTCGCACCTGCTTGGTTGGTTGTCTTCTCGGCATCGTTGCAACGATTTACTTTTTTTTGGGATGGGCTGGATACGTTGACAACTCAATACTCAACCTAACTATAGCCGGCAGTCTTATCGCCGCTTCAATTTTTTTTCTCAAAAGTTTTATCGGTGTGCTGTGGCAGACGAGGTGGATCGGCCGGATCATTTGGCTGTCCATTCTCGTTATCCTTGGGGCTGAGATCATTCTGTGCCTAGTGCCGCCGACGGCGCGCGACGAACTCACACACCATCTGGCGATTCCTCGCCTTTATGCTCGAGCAGGACGGATCATTGAGGTTCCGATCGCGCCGTATTCCTATTACCCCATGCTTCTCGACATGCTTTACACACCCTGGATCTACTGGGGATACGACTCGATTCCAAAGCTTGTTCATGGGTTATTTGGATTCCTGACCGGGCTATCTCTTTACGCCTATCTGTCCCGACGAATGAATGCCATCTACGGTCTTCTTGGCTTTTTCTTTTTTATTTCGGCGCCGTCGGTGCTTCGGCTGAGCCACTGGGCCTATGTCGACCTGGGTACGACGTTTTACACGAGTGCCTCGTTACTCTGTCTTCTGCGATGGCGGGAAGACAAGGATGCCAAACAATGGTTGTTGCTGGCAGCCTTATCGGCTGGATTTGCCGTGGCCACGAAGCCTAACGGGCTAGTAGCCTGGCTATTGTTGTTTTTTTTGTTCCTCTGGGTGTCGGTGAGAGAAACCGACCGGGGCTTAGGCAAAATCTCCTCCGAATGCTTCCTGTTCGCTGTCGTCGGCGCGTTGCCCTTCATCCCCTGGTTGGTCAAGAATTGGCTTCAAACGGGCAACCCTTTTTATCCGTTGTTGGGGAATTTTTTCCCCGCGAAGTCCGGAGCAGGGGGGATTGGATTGAGTTACGTTAGCCTCGGCGTCTTTGCCAAGCGTGAACTCCTTTACGGCGAAAGTTGGTGGCAAATAGCGCTCTTGCCGCTGCGGGTATTTTTCTTTGGCAGAGACGATGATCCGCAATACTTCGACGGCGCGCTGAGCCCAGTTTTGATTCTACTCTTGCCCTGGGCTTTCAAAGGCAAATGGCTCGAAGAAAAAAAAACTCTGCTCGTCTTTGCGCTCTTGTACTTCGCTTACGCCTTGTTTCTTGTGGATTTACGAATTCGTTACGTCCTGCTCGTCGTTCCACCCTTGGTGGCGCTGTTTGCTTTTGGTGTTTTCAACGCCTACCTGCGGATCCAGCAACCGGTCTATCTGTTTGCCGGCTTGTTGTTCTTCGCGGGACTGAATGTCAGTTATCTCTGGACTTACTGGCGTGCAGTGGGACCTCTTAGATATCTTGTGAGCGGGGAGAGCCGAGAGGATTATCTCACGCTCAGACTGCCGGAGTTTGCGGCCTATCAATATATTAACCGTGAACTGCCGCCGCCGGCCAAAATTTATCTTCTCTTTATCGGACGAAGGGCTTATTATAGTGAACGAGAGTACTTTCATGACGGTGGAGAGCTTCCGGGTTTCCTCCTGGAGGCCATCCGATCGGCGAAAGAGCCGGGCGATGTCGCCCGCCAGCTCAAAGCCAAACAGTTGACGCATCTCTTGGTGCGAGACGAACTCTTGATACGATTCTTGCGCGATAATCTGACCCCTACGCAACAACGGATATGGGACGGATTGAATTCCGCCCATCTTACCACTCTTTTTCACCGCAACGGCTATTCGGTCTTACAGCTCCATGGCTAGTTCTAGTGAAGTATCCATCCTCATTCCGGTTTTTAATGAAGCAGCAAGACTCGGCGACATATTAACTGCAGTCCGCGCGCTGCGTCTTACGGGTTCGGAAATCATCGTGATTGACGACGGTTCTAGCGACGGCAGTGCCGATGTGGCCATGAGTGCGGGAGCAAACGTGATCCGCCATCCCTACAATATCGGCAACGGGGCCGCCATCAAAACTGGTATCAGAGCAGCCCGTGGCAGACTCCTCGTGTTGATGGATGGGGACGGGCAACACAAGCCGGAGGATATTCCCCGGCTGCTGGCAGAAGCTAGGAATTATCACATGGTCGTCGGTGCTCGGGCCAAGGGATCAAAATTAAGATTTCATCGTTATGTCGCAAATGTCATCTATAATCTGCTGGCGTCCTACGTCACCCGGTTTAAGGTTAAGGATCTTACGTCAGGGTTTCGAGTCCTTTCGCGTCTCGAAGCATTACGGTATATCGACCTCCTACCCAACACGTTCTCTTACCCGACGACCCTGACCCTAGCGTTCTTGCGCTCCGGCCTAACCGTCAAATACGTTCCCATTCAGACGCTATATCGCGCCGGGCAGAGTAAGATCAGCTTGGTCAAGGACGGGGTCCGGTTCCTACTGATTATTACAAAAATTGCGACATTGTTTTCACCGTTACGCATCTTTTTGCCAGTAAGCATTTTCTTTTTTCTTGGCGGCACGGCCAACTACATCTATACTTATGTGACACAGCATCGATTCACGAATATGTCGGTATTCTTGCTGACCACCGCCGTTATCATTTTCATGCTGGGTCTGATTTCCGAGCAGATCGCCTTGTTGCGCATGGAGCGGCTCCACGCTATGTCGCAACCGTTATCCGAGAAGGAACAGTGACGAAGAGTCAAAGGGAATCATTCCGGCCACTCTCCGTGCGGTCGTGCAAAAAAAGTTTTCATTGGATCTACGCAACTCTCCCTGGCACGGGTTAACCTCCTGTATTTTCTTTGTCGCCGTATGAAGTAGCCGTTCCCACATGGCGATTTTGGTCATTACTTGGAATTTTCCACCGCGACGCGGTGGCATCGAGTCTCTGGTGAGTGATCTTTGTGCTGGCCTGAGGCAGAGACATACCGTGCTGGTCATTACGGCCCACGTACAGTCCCCGCCTCATGTCGAAAGCAACGTATTTCGAGCTCCCTGGCCCGGCCTAATCCCGTTCGCTTTGTATGCCTTTTGGCGTGGTGTGACGCTGCTGTTTCGCAATCCGGCCATAAAAGTGATTTTTGGCGGGAGTGTCTTGGTCACGCCGGTGGTGCTTATGCTGGCGCGGTTATTCGGACGCAAAGTGATTGTGCAGGCCCATGGCCTTGATGTGGTCTATTCGAGTCGGCTCTATCAAGCGTTGTGTGTTCGCTGGCTCAAGTTCTGCGATCGAATCATTGCCAACAGCGCCTATACGGCATCGCTCGTTGCCCGGACGGTTCCTCGGGAGCAGCGCATTTCAGTGATTCCTCCCGGTGTCCATCCGGAGCGGTTTAATCTGAAACCGGATGTTGAGGTGTTGAAAAAGCAATTTGCGCTGGAAGGGAGGCAAGTTATCCTTTTTGTAGGCCGCCTCGCTAGGCGAAAAGGTGTCAAGCAATTTGTTGAAAAGTCCCTAGCAAGGATTGTCCGGCATATGCCGGATGTTTGTTTCGTGATTGTCGGAGATAATCCAACGGAGTCTCTAACATGCCAAGACGATATCCTTAGCGAGATCGTGGCGACGATCGATGAGATGAAGCTGCAAAACCACGCCCGGTTGCTCGGGACGCTAAGCGACGACGAAGTCGTTAAACTCTATCAATTATGTGATGTTGTCGTATTGCCTGCGTTAGCATCGCCGGATGACGTCGAAGGCTTTGGCATCGTGCTCCTGGAAGCCGCCGCAGCGGGAAAACCCGTCGTTGCCACTCGAGTCGGCGGCATACCCGAGAGCGTCGAAGACGGTAAAAGTGGAGTCTTGGTCGAGCCCGACGATCACGACGGCCTGAGCCGGGCCCTTATCGAACTTCTAGGCGACGATAGGAAACGCTTGACCAGTGGTCGTTATGCGAAAAATCGGGTGACCGAACAATTTAGCTGGAATAAAGTCCTGACGGCGTATGAAGAAACTTTGGGATGCCGTGCTTGAGAGGCTCAGGCTAGAGTGCTCAGGCTGGAATTGAAGTCGCCGTTGGGTTGATCGTTAGCCACAATCGTGTCAAGAAACTTTTCCAGACGCTTTGCCGCATCACGCCAGGTTGGAACCGGCTGACTAATGGCTGACGGATTTTGGAGTTGAGCGCGGACTGCGGCAGCAAGACTTGCTGGACTTTCCGGCTCAAAAAGGCATTCGGGGTGATGATGTAAAGCGCTTTTCATACTCCCCACAGACGCAGCGATCACGGGGACGCGACAGGCTATTATTTCGTAGAACTTCTGAGGAAAGTTATAGCGTCCAAATGAAGAATCCCGATTGCAAACGACCGCTACGTCCATGGCGCTAATCAAATGAGCAACACTTTCTAGAGGCAAGACTCCAAAGTCATGGATTCTCGGTCCCTTTGGAATCGGCACCCAATTGGTGCGAGGTCCTGCGATGGCGAGTTCAATGGCAGAATCCGTGCCGGCTAGAAGGTCGAAAGCGCTAAACAAGGTATCGACGCCGCGGTTACGGCGTAAAGCGCCGACCGTTCCAACCAACTTAATCTCATCCGGCAATCTCAAAAGTTTCCTTGAGTGAATGCGGTTGCGGGGATAGAATAAATCACCTCGTACCGCATTCTTCAGCACCATATAAGGGCCGCGTCGCTTGTATTCGTTTGCAATCCGGATTGCCAGCTCTTCGCTGATACAGGTGATTCCATCCGCGATTCCAACCGCGCGTCTAAACAAGGGCAAAACACCTGGGAGATGCGTTCCCCGGTAGCTTTCAAAGTTGTCGTACAAATCCAAAACAGATTTAACATGCAAAAGTCGTCCAAGGCGGGCTCCGAAGATAGCATGGAAGCTGTCGGAGCAAGCCCAAATGACATCTGGCCGGAAATCCGTCGCTAGTGTTCGAGCGCAGAGCAAATATTTTCGTAATCCCGGAAAAACCAACTTCCCGATATTGAAAGAGTGCCAGGCCACGGTCGCTTCAGAAGAAGCGTCCCGATCGTCGACCTGACCCTCCCTCTTGGCGCGATAACTCAAGCAAATTCCGAGAACCTGGTGGCCCAACTTGGCAAGCTCGAGCGGGATCTCACGGAACCTGCCGAAGCGATCCTCCAGCAGGTCCTTTCCCATGTATTGGCGTTTGGTCAAAACAAGAATCTTCATCTGCAGCGATTTAGGAAAGCTAATAGTTCTCCGTAAACTGCGGCGGGGGTCAGGTGCCCCTGTGCATAAGCAAAGGCCGCTGCGGCAAGCTTGTTTCTTGTATTCGGGCTTACGAGTAGATCGACGACGCTTTGGATAAATGAAGGGTCGTCATTACAGATCAGGCAGGCGGTTTCAATGGCGCCGTTAAGTCCTTCCACGCCCTTCATGGTAGTGACAAGGGGTTTCCCCCGAGCTAGGGCATCGACGGTTTTTATTTTTAGACCGGTCCCGATCCAGGAAGGGTTAACGACCAGAGCCGCTTCGGCATACTGTTCTTCGATGTCGTCCAGATGACCGAGAAAACACACACCATCGTACTCCTCGCCCAAAAAAGCGCGATAGATGTAGCCGCAAACGTGTAGCCGAGCGCGTTCGCATTGGTCTACGATACGAGGCCAGATGGCTGTCAGGAATCGGCGCAGGCCGTCAATATTAGCGCCGTTATATCCACCGACGTAAAGCACACGGCCGGGGACGAGGCGACTCGGGACCTTCCGTTGAGCGGCACCCATACTGCCGACGGTTAGAACCCGCAGTTGGGGACACATTTCACGGATTAGAGAACTCTCGGCCGATTGTATGGCCAAGACGGCGTCAAACTGATTGAGAATTCGTCCCTCCTCTTCGCGTGTAATCCTCAGTGGAAAAGTCATTCCCCGAGAGGCAAACTCTTGTGCTCTGAGGTGCTGGATATCATGGGTGTCCAACAACTTTGTAAGGCCATCGGGCAATTTGGCAATGGTCGGGTGAAGCCAAAGATATTCTATAATGATCGCGCTCCACTGATCGCGCTGGGCCCGTTCGGCGACAAAATCACTGAGGCCCTGAGGATATCGCTGCCAGTAGTCGATAACGAGCGGGGCTATGTTTCTTCCGAGGACACGCCTCGCCATTTCTTCGGCGACCGGAAGTCCGATCCGCTTTCCGATCTTGTCAAACCCTCTAACCGTTCGACGCAACAAGTTACGACAACGAGTGGTGAAACCCGTGCCGTTAAATACGTGTAAAGCGTCGACGTATCTTAGGCAGACCTTACGTTGTGTCCGGTCGACCAAAGCAGTGAGCACGAGGTGGACAATCCAGCCGTTTTGCCTAAGTATGGAGATGAGCTCAGCGATCCGTTGGTTATCTCCCGATCGTGTTGGATAAGGGACCGTATCGCAGACAATCGCGATGTTGGGTTTGGAACTAGGCCCGATCATATCATGGCAAGTCGGGACGAAGCGATGGATTTACGAAGCGATACCAAAGCTTCCAAGTTAGCCCCAAAAGTGGGTGTCGATGAAGCCGTTGCAAAATGTCGGCTGCTCTTTCTCTTTCACGATAGCGTTGGCCGATACGAACTGGGGTGGCGGTACCAGCCAGGCTTTGAACGGTAGCCCAGTCGTTTATCATCGTTGGCAAAGCAAAAGGGTCAGCCACGTGTTTTAGATAAGTGCTGTCGCTCAGAATCAAGTCTCGGTGAGCGAGGAGGATTGGGCTGCCGTCGCAGTAAAAATCCCAGCCGTAGGGAAGCTCGCTGGAGCTCTGTTCGCCGCTTTCATCCAAAAGACGGCCATAGTCATTACCGATCCTGATCGCGTTCTCATCCGAACAGTTCATTTTATGAGTGAGACGATCGCGATCGAAACCGCTAAAGTGAAAAAATTTCAACGGCTGATAATTCGCTATCCATGTACCGTTTAACCCTTGTTCCAGTCGGCGCTCGTGAAGATTCCAATAGCCGACGTTAAGCCCGGGGTCGCGAAGGATTCCGACGGCACTGGAAGACGCGGCGAGAAGATCGAGCCATCGCTGGTCCACGTAGACATTATTCATGGGATCAAAAGTGCATTGGCTTTCCAATAGTTTTGCCCAGCAATCCAAGAATCGACGGGTATCAGGGTCTTGTTTTACTGCTATGAATCCGCCGTTATACATTCCATGTTGCACGAGTGAGCGCTGAAACTCGGTGGAGACGCCTACAGGCAACTTAACCCAGTGCGGTGTCAGGAGAATTGCATGATCCGCCCAGCTCTTCTGAAGTTCATCCCAAAATGGCGCGGTCACGAGAATATCGGAATCCAAATAGACGAGACGGGAGAGCGTGAAACACTCCATCACATGGGCCATCGCATAGGGTTTGAGGGCGCAGCAAAGTTCGAAAGCCTGATATTTGAATAAGAAGCGGCGATTCCCCGGCAGGGTGAGTTCGTCCGCATAAAAGACTGTACCGGGTATGCTGAGCGGCTTTTCGCTAGGCTTCGGCCGATCTACAAGGCAGACAAACACACGTGCCGATGGATGATGCTTGAGAAAACTCTCTACAAGCACCGTTACGCCAGCGCGACGGTTACAGGTGCCAATGGTGAGAAGATCGGGATGGGTCGGATCCGGGTTCGCCATTGATTTCAACTATATTGGTTTTCCGAGGGCGTTTTCGGTACTATTTTGCAAGGCACCGGTGTCGTTGCAAGGATCGGCGCGCTCAGAGAAGAAAACCGTAGCAGCGGTCGATTCTGAATTGCCGGACTCCCTTTCCCGTGGGCAGAAATCAGCTCCAGACGATCCCTAAACCTAGTAAGGCTCAAGTACAGACAAACGCCGTATTGAATCAATGCCGTACAGGACTCAGTTCATTATACACCTCAATCGTGTCAAGAGTCGTTACTTACTTTATGTCTGCAACCGGCGGGTTCATCGAGTGTGTACTTCCAAGTACGGCGATCCTAACTGGGTTCTTTGCTGGCGTAGAGCTACTTCGGATCTTTACGAAGAATTCTCATCGAGGCCGCTGGGTTCGAATCGGGTCTCTTGGCACAGTTCGGGCCTTGGTCTATATCGCTTAAGTGGAAAAATCTTCATAAATCGACCTTTTGTGTTACAATGTAGCCTAAATATTCTGAATCACATAACAATTCTTGTGGACATATCCATCGTTTTGCGCACCAAGAATGAAGGTCGGCTACTTGGCAAAACACTCGACCTGATTCGGAAACAGGATTACTCCCCGCTGCCGGAAGTCATTGTCGCCGATTCTGGATCCACGGACGACACTTTGGCTATAGCTTCCCGTCAGGACGGCCTACAAATCGTCAAAGTACCCGCCATGGAATTTACCTATGGCCGATCCCTAAATGCAGGCATCCGAGCATCCGGTGGCAAGGTGATCGTCGCTCTGAGCGCCCATGCCTTTCCATGTGGAGAGCATTGGTTAGAGCGGCTGGTTAGTCATTTTGACGACCCAAAAGTTGCCGGTGTGTATGGGAGGCAACTCCCTCATGAAGATGCATGGCCCAGCGTGAAGCGGGACTATCTCGAATTCTATGGGCAACAGCCACGGATACAAAGTGATGCCGACAATCCCGACGATCATTGCTTCTCTAACTCGGCCTCGGCGATTCGACGGAGTTTATGGGAGAAGCACCCATTTGACGAGGAGCTGCCGTATTGCGAGGATCGGGAGTGGGCTCGATCGATGTTGATGCTCGGCTACAAAATTCTTTATGAGCCTAGTGCGGTTGTCTACCACTCCCACAATGAATCTCCAATGACAGTTTATCGGCGTTGCCGCCAAGAAATGTTGGCAAGAAAACTACTTTATAAGGCGCAATATAATCAGTTGCGGTGGTATCGGATCTGGGCGCGGTCAGTGGCTGCGGACGTGTCATTTATCCGAAGCGACGGCCAACACAAAAAGTGGTTTTTATGGGTTTTGTTTTATCGGCTGTTTTGGGCCCTAGGTCGTTCGTCACATTTTTGGTCGAGGTAAAGTCGATTGGGAACACCGAGCAGGCCATTGAATGAGAATCCGCTGCCGGAAGTTGTTTATCTTCCGACACCGCGGCTTCGCGACCCCGTAGCGTTGCTACGAGGTATGGCCCGGGATTTCGTCGGCTCACGCCATCTTGCTTATCGATTACTGATTCGCAGTCTTCGTTCCCAGTATCGGCAATCATTGCTGGGCTATTTCTGGGTTGTCATCGCTCCGATTGCAGCCACAGGAGTTCTGCTATTCCTGAGTAAGCAAAACGTTTTTCGGAGCGTTGAAACCACGATCCCTTACGGCCTTTATCTCTTCGCGGGCATTCTATTTTGGCAAATATTCACAGATTCCTATCAGCGCCCTATTCAATGGTTATCGACGTATCGCTTGGTCATGGGGCGGGTCAACTTTCCGCGTGAGGCGCTGATCTTGGGAGCATTGTGTGAGGTGCTGATCCAGGCCGGTGTCCGAGTCAGCATGCTTTTGTTCGTGCTTCTGTGGCTCGGCAGGGAGATCGCCGCCACTTTTTTATTGGCGCCGTTGGCGATTATGGCATTGATTGGGTTGGGGTTGGTTGTAGGCTTAGTCCTTGCGCCCTTGGGTCTTCTCTACGGTGACGTCGAAAGAGGGATGAACTTGATCATGGTATTTTGGTTCGTGATGACTCCGGTGGTCTATCCGCCGCCTGTCCATTGGCCGGCTTCCTTACTAAATCAGGTGAACCCAGTAACCCCATTGGTTGTCACGGCGAGAGAACTCGTCTTCGGCACCGGACTGACTCAGTTAGGCCCATTTGTTGTCGTTAGTACTCTCGTGATCGTCACGCTCTTCGTCGGCTCGTTGCTTGTTAGACTAGCCCTTCCTCACTTGGTTGAGCGGGTTAGCGTTTGACGGCAGCCCAACAACTCTCAATGAATAGTTCATCTCTGGTCGAAGTCCGAGCCTTATCGAAAAAGTATTGTCGCGATCTCAAGAAGTCTCTGTGGTACGGCCTCCACGATATTGGCAAAGAAATCACTGGGCGGAGACAAAATGCTGAGCCTTTACGCGCCGGCGAGTTCTGGGCGCTGCGAAACGTCTCCTTTAGCCTCTCTTCGGGCGATACTCTGGGACTTTTGGGTCGCAACGGCGCAGGGAAGACGACCTTGCTACGGGTGCTCAGTGGCGTGATTCGTCCCGATCTCGGGTTTGCAAAAGTTCGAGGCGAAGTTGCCCCGCTCATCGAGTTGGGTTCAGGATTCTCGCCTCTCCTCACAGGCAGAGAGAATATTTATGTCAATGCGGCTATTTTGGGTTTATCGGGCAGGATCGTGAACGGACTAATCGACGAAATCGTCGATTTCGCCGAGATTTCCACTTCATCGACATGCCTGTACAGAGCTATAGTGAAGGGATGAAAGCGCGATTGGGTTTTTCAGTGGCCGCTCATTTGAATGTAGAAGTCATGCTCGTTGACGAAGTGTTGGCGGTCGGAGATCTGGGTTTTCAAAGGAAGTGCCTCAACCGCATTTCAGGGTACGTGGCGCAGGGCGGGATTCTCGTGTTTGTGTCGCATAACATGCATCTCATCCAGTCCATCTGCCAACGTTCTTTGGTGCTCGATCGCGGAGAAGTTGTATTCGACGGTCCGACGGCGGGCGCCATCGACCGCTATGCGCGCTTAAACGAGACCTCGACAATGAATGCATCAGCAGCTACGTCCAACGACCCGACGGAAGCGAATCCGGTTGTCATTGATGCTCTAAGCGTCGAAGCCGTCGATTCCGCCGAAATTTGTGCGGGTGGTTCGATCCGTTTAACGCTAGCGTATCGTGCTCTACGAGATCTGGAGGCGGTAACGTGGGGTTTTTCCCTATGGACCCGCGACCTGGGGGTACGGATCGCGACCAGCGTTGCGAAGTATGACGGAAAAAATCAGCAACTGCGCTGCGGCAATGGGGTGCTCTCATGCATTGTCCGCAATTTACCGTTAGTGCCGAGAACCTATTGCGTCAAATCGGGCATTTACGATGGCGTAACTGGATGGCCCATCGCGCGCTTCGGATGGGAAAATCCCGCAGCCGAATTTGAAATCAAGGGCGCTACGACTGAAGCCAACAGCAGACACCGAATCGACAACGATATTATTGATCTGGACGTGAGGTGGTTGAGCTGAACCTATGGTAAAAGCAGACCGCAAAGTGTTGTTTATCCTTTTGGATGCGTTTCGACACGACTATATCAACCCGGTCGATACGCCGTTTCTTTTTGAAGCCACGCAAAAAGGGATCTATGCCAAGAAACTGAAATCCACCACCGGTTTCACACAGCGAACCGCAATTTTTACCGGTTCCATGGGCGCTGCATCGGGAATGTTCACGATGTATACCTTCGACTCCGAGGGTTCACCATTTGGCTTTCTGGAAAACGGCCAAAAAAGGGACGGTGTAGATCAATGGGCGCGTTGGGCCACCAAGGTTCCCTCGGTTCCTGGCCTCAGGCGGGTCCAAAGGTTATTTCTCGAATGGCAGCAGCAGAGGGAGCGTATGTATCGGCAATGGATCCAAAACGAAGCGAAGAAATATGCTAGCCATGCATCACCTGCTTTTATTCCGCTAGCTCTGCTCCCGCATATCGGTTTATCGGAGGACAATCGCCCTATTCATCTACCCCGCGCGCTTCAGCAAGAGACGATTTTTGACGTGCTTGCGCGTGAAGAGGTCGAGTATAAATTCCTGATGTTTCCTGCTTTCAATTGCGAAGATGAAGCGGTGCTGCAATTGTTTCTGAGTGAGGCCCGCTCATCGGCCGCCGTCATTCTCGGCCAGTTTTCGGATTCGGACCTGCTGATTCATCACTGTGGTCCTAGCTCGGGTAAGAGACGTTCCGTGGCAGGAGAAATCGATCGGAGGTTGAGAGAAATAGCCGCTTGTTATGGTGATGACGTCACGTGGGTCGTCATCGGTGATCACGGAATGACCGATGTCGTTCTAGAGGTAGACGTGGGTGGAGAAACCGCGAATCTCGAAAGGAAGGGGGGGGCAAGGCACGGACGGGACTATCTCGTTTTTCTTGACTCGACGATGGCGCGATTCCGCTGGCTGACCGATAAGGGGAGGATATTCATTTCGAGTCTCGCTGAGACAAAACTATTTCAGGAAAACGGTACTTTTGTCGACTCGGAATTGGCTGCCAGGTACAGCATTCCCTATGGCGACCGGCGCTATGGCGACGTCATTTGGTGGGCTAACTTAGGGACGGTTATTTTCCCGGATTATTTTCATGACCGCTACACTCACAATAAGGGAATGCATGGTTACGATTCTGAGCACGACGACATGAAAGGATTTTTTCTGGCTTTTGGTCCTGACATTTCCAGCAAAATCGTGGCGGAGGCTCATCTGTGTGACGTTTGCGCCAGTCTTTGTACTGCTGTGGGGGTAAGCCCGCCCGCGTCGAACCAGGGCTACTCGCTTTTGTCCTGATCAAGGAAAATGTTTACGGCTAGCAACGATTCTCGGGTTGAAAAAGACATCGCTGAGGATATTTCTTTCATCGTCGAAGCGATCAAGGCAGAGGGGCTGAATTACGATGCGATCTATCTGGTTGGCTCTTTCGGTCGGAGTGAAGGGACGGCGCATTTTGACGGGGATCGCTGGCGCGGGCTTAATGACTACGATTTGCTGATCATATCTTCAGGGGAAGTCTGGGATGAGGACGCGCTTAAGAAATTGAGACACCAATTATCACAGACTTTGCGAGTGGATTTCGTTGATATCGGATGTCTTCCCAGGTCGACGCTACGGCATCTATCGCCATCTATCGCAAATTACGATCTGAAGAACGCTAGCTTGCGTCTTGCTGGGCATGACGTCCTGGAAGATATACCCGAGTTTGATGTAAAGGACATTCCCGCGTTCGAGTTTGCTCAGCTGATTTGCAATCGAATTGCCGGCATTCTTTCGACCAAACTTCCGCTCAGCACGCGGTCGCCGCAATATTGCGCGAATCAATACGTGAAGGCATGTATAGCCGTCGGCGACGTGGTTGTCTACTTGGGCAAACATTATCATCCATCTTATGAGGACCGAAAGAAGATGTTCATGTCTCTTGCAAAAGAGCGCCAAATGCCATTTTTTCTGTCTGATACCGCGATCGCTTTCGTCATTTCCGCCTACGAAAAAAAATTAAGCCATGACGCCCAAAAAGGGTTCGGCATTGACGACGGGGTTTTGCGAGACATGATGAGGAGTGCCTTTTTGGCGATTGCAGCCCGATGCCTCGGAAAGAAAGTGGATTCGGTGAGAGTGGCAAGCAAGGCATTGACGAAACACTATTGTAACCATCGGAGCTTTTCTGAAAGAGTCGACGATCTTCTTTGCGTTTGGATGCACAGCGACAAAAGTCGGGCAAGCGCAATGCGGTACAGAATACTCTTTTCGCTGCCGACGGTTTATGTCGAATGTCCTTCGACGACTTTTCGTCGCTGGTTTTCTTACGCGTCACGGTACTGGCTTATTCCGGGCGCGCTCAATAAGAGCGCCGACCTAACGTCTGTAGTAAGGCTGTGGGAGGAGTACTGCCATTAATATTTCAATGATCGTATTTATCTTTGGCACCGTCGTCGGCAGTTTTCTTAACGTCTGCATTGCCCGGATACCCAATGGTGAATCGATCCTGCATCCGCGGTCCCATTGTCCGAAGTGCAAGGCGCTGATTCCCGCCCATTGTAACATACCTCTACTCAGCTACTTACTTCTACGCGGTCGGTGCCGTTCGTGTAGCGCATATATTTCGCCACGTTATTTTTTTGTCGAGCTGTTGACGGGATCTTTGGCGGTGGCTCTCCACTATCAGTTCGGTTTCAGTTTGGCGTTTTTCGTCAGTTTTGTTTTTGTGGCGGCTCTGATCGTGATCTCGTTTATCGATCTGGACGTCAGGATTGTGCCGGACGTCATCAGCCTGCCCGGCATCGTTGCCGGATTGTTATTTTCGGCCGTGGCCCGTTATTTCATCGATGATCCGTTTGAACTTATTCCATCGCCGCTCAGTGCGCTGATCGGGGTTTTGGTGGGCGGCGGATTCCTGCTGGCACTCGCTTGGGCTTACGAAGCATTCACGGGTGTCGAGGGTATGGGCGGCGGTGACATCAAACTGCTTGCTATGATCGGAGCTTTTCTGGGTTGGACGGCGATTCCGTTTACACTTTTTTTTGCTTCGCTCACGGGCTCCGTAATCGGGCTTGGATTTATGATTGGAAAAGGCGTCGGGCGGAGGTTCGCGCTGCCCTTTGCCCCGTTTCTCTGCCTGGGAGCGTTGCTTTATCTTTTATTTGGCCAGGATTTGATTCAGTTCTACCTTCCCCCACACTGATTTTCTTTAATCCAGACTTTAAAATTTGTCAATTGTACATGTTGCGGCGCACATCCGCCGTCACATGATGATTTTTGGCCTGTTGACCGGAGCATAAGCTTTTATTTGTCAGTAGGTTATCGGCCTCTCCAGGGTGCTGCCATTGGTATGCTTATTGCGCTTGGCCTGACGCGGAATATACCAAGGCTTTCTTGAAATCTAATTGCAGGCTGATCGGTTGGCGCTTATCGAAAGTTGTTCATTTAAGACGGTAATTTTATGACGTTGCAAGAGTTTAAAAGAGTTCTTTCGAATAATAAGGGATTCACGATGGGGGAAATGATGGCAGTCGCAGGTGTTATCTCCGTGGCTATGGCGATTGCTGTCCCCAATTATTTGTCCTTTCAGCCGAGTATGCGTTTGAACGGCGCCTCCAGAGAGGTCTTGGGCAAGCTCATGTGGGCCCGCTCGAAGGCGGTGGAGGAAAATACCACTTACGACGTGACTTTCCCGACCGATCACACACTCGAAATCCGCAAGGCGGGTGTGCTCATCCAAACGGTAGACATCCAAACAGACTATACCGGGGTTACCTTCAGCAAAAGCGGTGATGATCCGGCATTCAATTCGAGAGGAACCGCTGGCGGCGCTACGACCATAACCGTTACCAGCTCCAGTGGATCCAAAACAGTGACTGTGACCGCAACGGGAAACGTGAAGATCAATTAGAAATGGGCATCGAGGAAAAGACAACACACTTCAGGAAGAATAGTGGTTTTACCCTGCTGGAGGTGCTGGTTGCGATCACGCTTCTGTCTGTTGGATTACTCGGAACGGCGATGCTCACGACCGGAATTATTCGCGGGAATTTCTTCAGTAAGAATATCACCTCAGCCACGGCCGTTGCACAGACAACGATCGAAGGAGTGCAACAGGTCGGCTACACAGCTGTAAATACGTACGCAGCTGATTCTACTAAGGTGCCGCCTACTGTTTCCATGGGGGGAGTTTCTTTTTCCCAATCCGCATCCGTAACGAACAATTCTCCGGCGACCAACATGAAGACTATTTCCGTTACGGTGAGTTGGAACGAAGCGAATAACGCGTCTCGTTCCGTCACTTTGCAAACTATTCTTTCACAATAGGCGGAACTGAAATGCCGTATTCGAAGCTGCGAAACGTTACGGGCTTTACCCTCACTGAATTGATCGTTGCCATGGGCATCAGCATGGTTGCACTGGCGGCAGTGACGACGACTTTTATGGCACAGGCCAAATTCTACAATGCCCAAGAGCAGATCAATGAAATGCAACAGAACGTTCGCGGCGCTCTCGACGTCATAATGCGCGAGCTTAAGATGGCGGGATACAAGCCAAACGGCGGAACGTTTGATGGCGTACCTTATAGCGCTTCACAGCTAGCGATACAGGCCGATCTGGACTCCAGCGGGACAATAAGTAACAGCAGCACGGCGGATGAGCAAATTACCTACGCGTACGATAGCGCAAATAAACAGATAACGCGAAAGAAGGGCACGGGGACGGCTGAAGCCTTAGCCGACAATATCACTGCTTTCGCTTTTAGTTATTACGATGGTAACGGTGCGGCAACCACGACCCCTGCCAACATCCGTCAGGTAAAGGTGGACATTACTGCGAGAACCGCGAAACCGGATCCGAACTATACTTCCAACAATGGCTACCGGACCTACCAGCTAACGGCGACGATTACTCCTCCCAATCTGGGATTGTAGTGTGGAGGTTAACGATGATTCATCGAAAGATAAAAATCCTTGCAACGCGTACCCCTACAGGGAACGAGAAGGGTTTTCTCCTTATCGCAGCCCTCACCTTGATGGCGACTCTAACGTTGCTAGGGACGACGGCCTATATTCTCTCATCGACGGACATCAAGATCGGTGGCAACTTCAGAAACAATCAAATGGTTCTGCAGGTAGCGATGGCCGGGACTGAAAGAGCGCGGGAGCTTTTAAGGGTGGAAAATCTTGGATCGACCGATTCGAGCACGTTTAGCGATGAGTTAAACTCAATTACGCGGAAAGGAGCCAACGGCGTTCTTAATGGGTACAGTTTAACGACGGATGATGTTGCCCTAGCAAGCGGGACTATGAACAATGTTTCTTACGGAGCTTACCTGACCAACGACTCTTTGGAGGGTACATCGACGACAACTGATTCGAATGGGAAGGTGCTCATTACTTCAGTCGCTACCGGACCCAATAACTCTAAGGCGCAAGTTCAGATCGTCGTGACTGCGTCTCCGCCCCCCTCCAGTCCAGCGACGGTTTATGCCAAGGGAGATGTGACAGGCAACGGATCTTCTCTAACCGTTAATGGAAATGATGCATGCGGTGCGGGAACGGCGCTTGCGCCGATCTACACCAAAGATCCTGCCACGACTAACCTTAATGGAAGTCCCACGCTCTCGGGCAGCCCTTCGACGCCGCAACATGGACCTTTGGATATCGATATCCCTGGCTATATTAACAGTCTGATGCCTAATGCAACTACAACGCTCACTGAAGACCAAAACGGTGCGACCTATGGTAGCGCGACCAACTACGTCACCGTTTACTCAGACACGAATAATCCACCAAACAATCAGGGACTCAAACTCCAAAACGTTACCGGCTACGGGATTTTGCTAGTTGAAGGGGATCTAACCCTTGGCGGTGGATTTCAGTGGAACGGTCTCATTTTGGCCACAGGTTCGGTAACTCTGAACGGTGGCGGAGGAGGTATCAATATTCAGGGGCTCGTTTTCACAGGAACGTCGACACTCACGGATGTGACCATTAACGGAGGTAACGTTATTGGCTATGACAGCTGTAAGGTCAAGAAATCTTTTGCCGCTTCGCCTTTGAAAGTCGTCAATTGGAAACAGAGCTATTAACGTCTGGACTTTAATGCTTCTTCCAAGGCGTCGCCCATTTCGTGGGCTTCACCGAACTCTCCAAGATAATCGTTGGATTTTCCGCTCAGTTGAATTCTGCGTTTAAAGTCAGAAAGATCCCTTGAGAACTGCTGGAGTTCTGGAGTTAGCATGCCATCCAAACCCTTAAATCTTTCTCTTAGAGCGTAGAGATCTTTCATTATCGGATCGTCATCGCGCTTGGCCCGTGGTTTTGCATCAACGGAAATTAACTTAGTGTCCTTATTGTCAGTAAAATGAGCTTGAGGGTTTTGCTCTGGCACCGTCTGTGCTGCTTCGGTGAGTCTGATTGGTCCCGACTTTTCGATCTTCGATACAAAAGCCCGGTCAACACCAAACACTCCCCCAAAGATGTCGAACATGAGTTGCTGTCCTTCTTCCCAACAACGGCCGGTAACAAATTCGTTGCCGTTCTTGAGTTTAATCAGGTATGCCGCGTTCACGACGGAGGCAAAAGCCAATATTAGACCTGCCACTAATATTTGTATTGTACATTTCATACAGATTTCAGGAGCTATTGTACATCATTCTCTGCTACCGCCAAAGAGACAGGCTTTTCCCATCCTGACACGCTCAGTCCCCGCCAGAAAGGCTCGGCCATCTGAGGGCCACGCCATGAAATGCTAATCCTCGCTACGAGTGGCTCGCCAAGTCTCTCAAGCAGGGTTACAAGGACATCAGTCATGGGCGATCGGATCCCGGCTCTCCACAGCATCCCGGAAAAAAGAGACTTTGGACCTTCCTTAGAACCAAAGAATCGCGCAAGCGCTACGCAATTACCGCCCAAGCTTTTTCTTCATCCCAGTCTGCAATCGGCTAGGAAGCTATTGCCGGCGGCAATTGGAGCATGCATGCCACTGTTCTCAGATTAGTTTGGTCAAGAGGCGCCAAAGAAGCACAAAAATGAGCTTTAACGGAAACCCCCGCTTATTGACCTGATCAATCGCGCATCACCAGAAAAATCGGCGTCTAGGTATTGACACGCCCCTTGCCCACACGTATTTTCCGCGAGCGCAAGGAGATGCGTCGTGGATTCGAGATTTGAACCTGGCTTTTCGGTAATCGAGCTGATCGTCGCCGTGGCTCTAGCGGGCATCTTGGCTGCGATTGCTTTGCCGAGCTGGAACAAGCTGCTTCCTTCATACCACCTCGATGCGTCTCTACGGCAGTTTCAATCGGAACTCCACAACATCAAAATGCGCGCGGTCGCAGAGAATGTAAGCTTCCAGCTTGCTTATTCGAATGGCGCTGCGGACTATGCGATCCAGAGAGCGTCTGCTGTCTTGGTCACAAAGCCGTTGCCGCCAGGTATCACAGTTACAAACGCCGGCACCATTTCATTCTCGCCGAGAGGAACTGCGAGCGCCAATCGAATCCGGCTGCGAAGCTCGGATGGAATCTGTAAACAAGTCGTAGTCAGTCCGACAGGTAGAATTCGAATCTGTAAGCCCAGTGATTGCAGTGGAGATTGTTAGATCATTGCTGAAGTTGCAAATCGTTAACAAGCGCCAGACAGGCTTCACCCTCAACGAAGTTCTGGTTGCCGTGAATGTTATCGTCATTGCCGTATTAGGCTATTCGTTGACTACGGTCGGCGTCATTCGCGGAAACCTGGCGAACGACAACACTACTGTTGCGATCAATTTGGCGCAAGACAAAATGGAGCAGCTCAAAGCGCAAAAGAAAATAATCAACGACGATCGGTGTCCGCACTCGGGCGATCATTCAATTACCGCCGCTGGGACGGCCGGCGGAGTATTCGATCGTTGTTGGAGAATCGTCGATTCAGCGCTCGGGCCGTATCTGAAACAAATCGATGTTAAGGTTTCGTGGCGTGATCAGGAGAACCGCGAAATTATTCTCACGACCCTGGTACACGTGGAATGAGACCTTTCATACAAATTCAGAACAATGGCGGCGTCACTCTGATAGAACAACTGGTTGCATTGTTGTTAGGAACAATCGTCATCACCTCTCTTTATGAGTTCTATCGCGCCGAGCTGTTCCGCTCAATTTCTCAAGAGGCCAAGACGGCGACATTGGAAGACGCAAGGGGTGCTTTGGATATCATCGTTCGGGATCTGAGGAATGCCGGTTCCTGGGGTGCGGGCAGCGTTCCTCCAGAAAGGGGAGGCGCGGATGATCCCGATAACGATACCGATACACAATGTAATCGCGTTTATGCTGCCTCTGGTAGAATGATTCATATCCAGATGGATCTCAATGGCAATGACAACTGCGCAGATCCTGACCCCAGAGAAAACATACGGTACGAACTCACGGGTCCGACCTCGACTTGCCCTGGCACGACTATTATCCGGCGCAACGGGGACTGTCTGGTGGCCAACGTCAAGACAGCGACAGCCGGTAAACTCTTTACCTATTACGATGCCACGGGGGCTGATCTCGGTGACTTGCCTTCACCGACCGCGGTAAAATGGATCCGGATCGCGTTCGCGGTTCAAGTTAAGAACCCGGATCATCGAGTGGGTGGGAATATGATTTCAACACTATCAACCAGTATTGAACTAAGAAACTAACGACTCGATGGCCAGCCAGCGAAAATTCATTTGTGACAAAAAGGGAATGGTTTTATTTTCCTCGCTTCTTATTGTCTCTCTTTTGATGGCCGCTGGCATGGGCGCCTGGATTGCAATACAAAATGACTACAGAATTACGACCAACTTGCGACAAGGCACCGCGGTTTTCTATCTTGCTGAGGCTGGAATCGCATGGGGCAAACAGCAAGTCAGCCAAACTGCTATTCATCCTCCCAGGCCCGCGGATCACGTACAGAGCTTCTCGTCCGGAACATTCTCTGTTGCGTTTCTCTCTTCGACGCTGGTCACGCCTTTAATGGCCAAGGTTGTCATTCGGTCGACTGGAGCGTCGGGGCCTTCTTCGCAAACAGTCCAAGCCCAGGTTTCCAAGGCGTACGACCTCGCCGACGCCGCAATCGGACTCCGCGGAGCAGAAACGAGTGTCACTTTAAGCGATTCCTCATTTTTGGTTTCCGGTTTCGACTACGATCCGATGAGTGGCGCGCCGGTTGTGGGCGCTAAACCGCGGCTCGCCATTTCAACATCGGGAGCGACGCTCCGAACACAGATCGATGCTGTATTGCCCACCCTGAAAACGGGGAATGTCATGGGTGGGGAGAATAATAAGACTGTTTCTCAGAGTGATTTCATTCCAAGTTCAGCGCTAACGCGGATCGCAGAGGATCTTTGCCGTGCTCCGCACGCGGCAACGACGGTTATACCTGTTGGCGGTACGCTATCTCTGGGAGGAGAAAACTGGGGGAGCCGATCCGCGCCCCAGCTTCATTGCCTCGAGGGACTTCCCACTACTGGCGATTCGGTGACGGTTGGCGGAAAGTTCAGTGGCGTCGGTATTCTGGTGGTGCGCAATGCAGAACTCATCGCCGATGGTGCGTTTCGCTGGGAGGGCTTGATCATCATCACAGGAGCGGACGTTGGCTTTCGGGTAGTCGGAAACGAAAATAAAGAGGTCTATGGGGCATTAATGATCAACGAAGTAGGGCCCACGATCGCCATGACGACTATTTTGGAACTCCAGGGAGCTATCAAAGTGCTTTATAGCCGTGCGGCGCTCATTCAAGCCGCTGAGCTGCTGCCAATACCGGTCCTGGAAACTGCGTATCCATCGCTTCCCTCTACAGTCACTCAAGATTACTGGCGCAGCATGAATCCCTGATCAGAATCCTATTATCGGCGCTGTTTTTCCAGGTTTACATCAGCGCTGTAAGATGTTAAGCTCTCATTTCCTAAAGCTTTTTTGCCACGTTGGAGAGATTGGCAACGGGAATCAATTCCGGCTGGATACCCCGTGTCGACACCTTGGTCTTGAGATTTCCGGCGTGGGCAAGAACGGTGGCGCTAGAGGGGGAAAGCATGGATAACAAGAAGACCATCATGGTGGTCGATGATAATCCAGACATCATCACGATCATCAAGACTATCTTAGAAGGGAAGGGGTATAACGTTATCAGTGCTTCTAGCGGGCCGGAGCTGTTGAATCTTCTGAAGAACCAAAAGCCAGACTTGATTATCCTTGATATTATGATGCCGGAAATGGATGGCCTTGAGGTCTTGACCAAGCTTAAAGGAGTAACCGATACGACTGGAATTCCGGTAATCTTACTGACCGCCAAGGTTCAATACGAGGATGTGTTGGGGGGGTACAAACTCGGAGCCGATTATTACATTACGAAGCCCTTCACGAGCACGCAATTGATCAACGGCATTAATCTTCTTTTGGGAGAGCGGAAAACTTAGTCCCCCGGTTCTTGTTTGAATTGTTGTTCGGCACTTTGGCGCTCACCGATCGGGATGGTGTCTGTTCTGCGCAACGTGTCCTTTCTGCGACACGCCGCGAGTTTTTCCTCCAATGATTCGTTTTATCACTTTCGAAGGTGGTGACGGGAGTGGAAAAACTACTCAAGTTACGGCCCTTGAGAACCACCTTATAGCGCGCGGCAAATCCTGTATCGCAACTCGGGAGCCTGGCGGAACTTCGCTTGGTAGGCTCATTCGAAAAGCTCTCCTCGAAGTTGGCCGTCAGCCCATCACATCACCGGCCGAATTATTTCTGTATTTGGCGGACCGGGCGCAGCATATGCAGGAAATCATCCTGCCTGCGCTTGAACAGGGCAAAGTGGTTCTTTGTGACCGGCACACGGACTCCACGCTCGCCTATCAGGGCTATGGGCGGGGAATAGACCTCGCTCTGCTCCGAAGACTCAATGAGATCGCCAGCCGGGGAGTCAGGCCGGATCTCACGCTGCTATTCGACTGCCCCGTAGAAATCAGTTTGTCTAGAACTGCCCGCCGGCAATCCCAACCGGCCACGTTACAAAGTCGCGAGGATCGATTTGAAAGAGAGAAAATCGAATTTCACGAAAAGGTTCGTCATGGGTTTCTAGAGTTAGCAAAGGCCGAACCACAAAGGTTTCGGGTAATCGATGCTACGCGATCTGCAGCAGACGTCGGGCAAGAGATCATGGACATCATCGATCGGGAGCTTCCATAGATGGGTTTTGCGGAGATCGTCGGCCATCCGAAACAATTAGAAACATTGCGCTTGGCGTTGGCTCATCGGCGGCTACATCATGCCTATCTTTTTGTCGGCCCGTCGGGTGTGGGTAAAAAAACCGTTGGGCTTGGCCTCGCGAAGGCGATTCACTGCTCCGTGGCAACTGGCGATTTCTGCGGCAAGTGCGCGGATTGCGCGCGCATTCAAGACGACAACCACTCCGATGTCCGCTTGATTGAACCGCTCGCCGGAAAAAAGGAAATCAGCATTCAGCAGATTCGTGAATTGGAAAAGGCTCTCAACTTGCGATCATTTTCCGGCAATAGAAAAATCGTGATTTTGGACCCCGCAACTTCGATGAATCTGTCAGCCCAAAACGCCTTGTTGAAAACTCTCGAGGAGCCGCCCAAGGATTCTCTATTGGTTTTAATTGCGGCTAATGTGGGGGGACTCCTGCCAACCCTCCGGTCGCGCTGTCTCCGCATCTCCTTTGCCCCGCTGACTCGCGATCAAGTTGTGAGATTTTTAGTTTTCAAGAAAAAAGCTCCGCTTGAAGAAGCCGAGCTGCTTGCGGCTATAAGCATGGGAAGCCTGGAAGCAGTTGCGGCTGTAGATTCGCAAGAGTTGTTGGCTAGAAGGCAGCGGTGGATGGGTTTGCTATTGAGGGTGGCGGTTGGAGATTATCGTACCACCGCGGAAACGGCAGAAGCCCTTGCCGAAGATAAAGACGAGTGCTTGAGGTTTCTTCAGTGGGCTGAAAGTTGGTATCGTGACTTGCTCGTGTATTCTCTGTCGCAGAATCGAAAAGAGATCGTCAACGCAGACATGTTAGCGCAGGTCCAGCAGGCATCTGCGGCGATCGAGTTAGAACACCTTCTCGCACGGGCCGCCGAAGCCAAGGCAGCTTTAGGCGGGATTCATCGGAACCTAAACCGGCGCATGGTCATCGAGAACTTGCTATTGAACGTGGGTGAGACCGGCCAATGAATCGAACCTACATCACGACGCCGCTTTATTACGTCAACGCCGAACCGCATCTAGGCAGCGCCTACACGATGATTGTTACTGACACGCTGGCCCGCTATTACCGAGCGAGCGGCGCTGAGGTTTTTTACCTAACCGGTACAGATGAGCACGGAGACAAAATCGCGCAAGCTGCCGCCCAGGCAGGCTTGGATCCGAAGCCATTTACGGATCAGATCAGCGCCGCCTTCAAGGCGACCTGGGATGGCTGCGGGTTTTCCTACGACCACTTTATTCGCACGACCGATGCTTATCATGTCCGTTATGTACAGGAGTTTCTGAAGAAAGTTTACGAGGCCGGAGACATCTACTTCGATCGCTACGGCGGCCTTTATTGCTTCGGCTGCGAGCGTTTCTATACCGAAAAAGAATTGGTGGATGGCAAGTGTCCCGATCACCAGACGGTGCCAGAGTTGATCGAAGAAGAGAACTATTTCTTTCGTATGAGCAAATACCAGGATCGCCTGTTGCGTCACATACAAAGCCATCCCGACTTCATCAGACCGGAAGGTTTCAAGAATGAAGTGGTCGCGATGCTGCGTGAACCGATCGGTGACCTGTGCATCTCCCGTCCCAAGAGCCGTCTGACCTGGGGCATCGAAATCCCCTTCGATCCGCGCTACGTGACCTATGTATGGTTCGACGCGCTCATTAACTATGTAAGTGCGCTCAAACATAGAGGAGAAGAATTCTTTGAAAAATTCTGGCCGGAAGCAGAACATTTCATCGGCAAGGATATTGTCAAACCGCACGGTGTCTTCTGGCCGACCATGCTAATGGCAGCGGGGTTGCCGCTCTACAAGCATCTGAACGTGCATGGGTTCTGGACCAGCGAAGGTCAGAAAATGTCCAAGAGCCTGGGAAACACTGTCTCTCCGCTGGAGATGAAGCAAACGATCGGCATGGACGCCTTCCGTTACTTCATGTTGCGCGAGAGCGTCTTTGGCCAAGACGCCGACTTCAGGGAAAATTCCCTGACGGCGCGTTACAATGCCGACCTGGCCAATAACCTGGGGAATTTGGTCAGCCGCGTGCTTGCCATGCAACAAAGATATTTCGCCGGTGTCGTCCAGCCGTTGAGCGGCGAATGGTCAAAAGAAGATGAAGAGCTCAGAGACAAGTTTGCAAAGGCAGAGGCAGAACTAAAACGCCATATGGCGGAACTCCAATTTCATCGTGCCCTTGAATCCGTTTGGGCGGCAATCGATCACGCCAACCGCTATATCGTTCAGACCGCGCCCTTTACACTGATCAAGGAGCCTGCGCAACGAAGGCGGGTTGGGGAAGTTCTCTATCATCTCCTCGAAGCGATTCGTCAGCTCTCTCGGTTGCTTGCGCCGTTCATGCCCGACACGGCCAAGAAACTGCAAGAACTGCTAGGACTCGAGGAAGAAGATCCAGCTTGTCACGCCCTTTGGGGCCAGGGTTTTTCGTCAGGTGATAAAGTCAATGGTCCGACGGTTCTCTTCCCGCGCATCGAACTGCCTGCCTAAACATAGATAGTTAGCGATGGTTCAGCAAAGTTTGGGGTTGATTGATAGCCACGCCCATATTCAGGGTAAGGAATATGCCGGCGAGACAGAAGCGGTTCTTGCGCGCGCCCGTCAAGCCGGCGTCGAACAGGTCATCGTGGTCGGCGGTGCCGGTGACATGTCGAGCAACACTATGGCCGTGGCGCTGGCCGATTCCTTCCCGAAGGTCTACGCGACCGTCGGGATGCATCCGCACGATGCCAAAGATGTCAGCGCAGAAGACCTGGCCAGATTGATGGAGCTGGCTGTCCATCCCAAAGTCATCGCCGTCGGGGAAACCGGACTCGACTACTATTACGATCACTCACCGCACGATCTTCAGAGCCGGGTCTTCACGCGGTTCATCCAGATGGCGCGCGAGACCGATTTGCCGATCGTCGTGCATGAGCGAGACGCCGCCCGAGACGCCGCGGAGCTTTTACGCTCTGAAGGCTCCGGTAAAGTGCGCGGTGTCATTCACTGCTTCACTGGCGATTACGACGCCGCGCGCGATTATCTCGATCTGGGGTTTTATCTCTCTTTTAGCGGCATTATCACTTTCAAGAACGCGGATCCCTTGAGGAGGGTTGTGCAAAAAGTTCCGTTGGAGCGCATGTTCGTCGAAACCGATTCGCCTTACCTCACGCCGGTCCCCCACCGCGGCAAGCGCAATGAGCCCGCCTATGTCAGGCTCGTAGCTGAAACGGTTGCGAAAGTAAAGGGAATCACTCTGGAGCAAGTTGCTCACACCACAACCTGTAATGTCCGAGAGCTTTTTCGCATCTAAGGAGCGAAGCGTCCCTTGTTTTATGATCGTTACCTTTCCCGGGAACGGGGGAGTGTTAAATCTGCTATAATAGTCTCCGTACCGAAAACAATCCCGCTTCTCGAGGAAGCAAAGGGGAGTTTAGCGCGAAGCCTTGACTCCTCTATCACGGCTATTTTGCCGATACAAGCTCCTCGTCGACAATCGCCTCAAAGGCTCTTAATGGCTGATTTCCCGAGATTTCCCGGCCATTGATGAAGAATGTCGGCGTCCCCGTAACTCCGAGTTGGGCTCCATCGATTAAGTCCCGTTGAACAACGGCTTTGAATTTACCGCTCCCGAGACAGCGACCGAATGCGTTTACATCAAAACCTGCATCTTTGGCATAACTCTTAAGATTTTCCTGACCGACATTCGGAGAATTGGCGTACAGACTGTCGTGGTAACTCCAAAA
>Ga0209819_10000091_pt1 | contig 26853 bp, 24 predicted proteins | sample PPLLak2March2015_FD_187248 | JGI IMG/M metagenome (GOLD analysis project Ga0209819, IMG submission 187248) | Freshwater sediment microbial communities from Prairie Pothole Lake near Jamestown, North Dakota, USA - PPLs Lake P7 Core (1) Depth... | ecosystem: Environmental > Aquatic > Freshwater >... | reverse complement strand
AAACATGCAAAACGTGATAGTGTTGGGAAAGATTGAGATGGATTGTATTGGGAAATTAATGTGAGCTGAACAGAATAAATGTTAATCCTGCCGGGTTTTGATTTGAGAACAAGCAAAAAGCCGGTTTTCTGCCGTTGTTGGTGTTCTTCACCAACAACAATAAGTACCGGTGAGCTTGAATAATTCATATAACCTTTTTAGAGTTGAAACATCACAGATAATCCTATATTTTTACCCGCATGAACCACATAACTTTCTTCACAGCCACAATACTATGCTGGAAACACCTGCTTTCTGACAATAAATATAAGGATATAATAACCGACAGCATGAAATTCCTGGTCGAAGATGAACGTGTAAGAATCTTTGCATTTGTAATTATGCCTAATCATATGCATCTTGTATGGAGGGTTAGAAACGGAAAGATTTATGAAGATGTACAAAGAGATTTCCTTAAATACACAGCCCAGCAGATAAAGCTTGATTTGGAAAGCAATCATCCTGATAATTTAAGAGAGTTTTATGTAGGTGCAAAAGACAGAAAATATCAATTCTGGGAAAGAAATCCTCTTAGCGTAGAGCTTTATTCACAAAAGGTAATTGAGCAGAAGATTAATTACATTCATTTTAATCCAATAAGTGAGAAGTGGAAACTGTGCAAATATATAACCGATTACAAGTATTCATCTGCATCATTTTACTGGATGGAAAGTGAAGAGTGGGATTTTTTAACTCATTATGCTGCGGCTGTGGATGACTAGCGGGGTTTATTAGAGATGGTTCTTAAGGGTTGTTGGTGAAGAACACCAACAACGGCGGAATGTCCTTCATCCCGCTTTAAATTTTTTTGAATTATTCGGATTATATAAATGAAATAATTCAGATTTACTTAAAGCGGGATATACCTGCCTTTTCTATTTCCTCATTTTTCTTCCAAATCTAATTCTATTTTTGATATACCATCATTTTTGTATCTGCAAAATCTTCTGTTTGTAGTTTATACAAATAAATTCCAGTTGATATATTTTCCGGTTTAAAGTTAAATTTATATTCTCCCGATTCCTGATATGAGTTTACTAATGTTGAAATTTCTTTCCCCAAAATATCAAAAACTTTAAGTGTAACTTTGTTTTTTCTTGGTAAATAATATGATATAATTGTGCTAGGATTGAATGGATTGGGATAATTTTGGTATAACAAATATTTGTCCGGTATATTGCCAACTATTGGTGTTATGCCTACAAACTGTACATATTTAATTGTATAGTAGTCAACTCCAAATCCTGCATCCGAATTGCCCCCTGCTACATATACATTTTGGTTTTTATCAATAACTAGATCTATACCGCTCCCTGGATAACTAGCAAGCCATTGCTGCACACCGGATGTGTTATATTTTATTGTTGTAAAATAATTTGGATAATTAGGTGATGGCCCGCTGGCTCTCCCTGTAACATAGATATTCCCGACGCTATCAACTTTTACTGCTTTTGCTTCATCATAATTATTACCCATTCCGTTATGTGTCTTAACCCATTGTTGTGCACCCGATGAATTATATTTAATGGTAGCATAATCCCAATCAGTTAATATTAGGCTACGCCCTGTTACAAATACATTACCTTGTATATCTATATCAAGGTCGTTAATAATATCATTTATAACGCCAGTTCCAGTTCCATTATATGTAGCAAGCCATTGTTGTACACCTGCGCTGTTGTATTTTACAGTTAAATAATCGTCACCATTTGGTGCTCCAAAGATTGCTATACCTGCTGTAATAACATTATTATTAATATCTAATTTTATTTTCTTTAAGAAACCATTTATTCCGATATTAACCCATTGCTGCACACCATTTGAGTTATATTTTAAAGCTATTATCTTTGTCGAATTACTTGCATAACTTATTCCTCCAACTATATATACATCTCCATTATTATCTACAGCAATAGAATAAGCAACATCATCTAAATGATAAGGGCTGTCATATCTTCTCACCCATACACTGTCGCCATTTTGCGTATATTTAATTGTTGCAATATCATAGTTGATATTGTCTCCCTGACTTGCACCGGTTACATAAACAAAACCTAAATTATCAATAGCAATGGCATTGCTGATATGCCCGCGTATGCCTCCCCGATTATATCTTCTTACCCATTGCTGCACACCTGAAGAATTATACTTAATTGTGCAGTAATCATTAGTGCCATAACCTGTTCTTTCACTGGCACCAGTAACGTAAATGTTACCTTGAATATCAACACCTAGAGCAGTTGGCTGATCAATACTGTTAGAGCCGGCAGGTCTGTTAAAAATTGCTGACCACAGAAATATACCCGCAGGATTATATTTAACTGTACAGAAATTGGCGTTTTGGTCAGTAGTCTGTATCCAGCCTGTAACAATAATATTGTTAGATGTGTCAAGAGCCATAGCAACAACCATGTCATTCACAGTTCCGCCACTGTTGAACCTCTTAGCCCATTCCTGTGTTACTTGGGTATATATCTCTCCATTCAGCAGTATTATTTCAGCAGCCATCAGAAGTATTATCAGAGTGTTTTAATTTTTTTCATAATAAAATTATTTTAATTATTTTCATGAAAACAATTACAGCGGTATAAACATCGTGGGTCTTTCCTCCCTCTTTCAGTAAGCTTCGTTAATTATCAAGAGGGGGGGGTATTTATAATTAACTGTTGTTATATTATATGTTTATTTTTGTATTGTCAATTGTATTTTTTATCAAAACAGCGGCAATTTTAGTTATAATTATATAATTATTGTTTTTTCCGAAAGCAATAAATGTACCGGTAAACTGATAATTTGTGTCAGGTTATTGGGGAGTGGTTGAGATTATTCATATCTATTATAAAATGCCTGAGTTAAAAATCTTCCTTATAATTACTCTTTTGTATATGGTCACTGAGTAAATTTGTCAGTTTTGTCCTTAGGTTATTTGTTGGAAAGCATAGATTATACTTATCTATATTGTTATCATTTATCGCTTTCCGGCTGCCAGTGTCCTTCAACATTATCTTCAATGCCTGTAAATCTTATAATGAAGTGACACTGGCAGTACATATACATGCAAGCCAGACTATAAAGGCATGCCTGTCCAAAGGACTCCTCTGGAGACACTGTCCCAAACTCTATTATGTTACAGCATAAATATATAAATGGCAGCAATAAAAAATAATAAAAACAGGGCTTCGCAGCCCTGTTTGAGGTGAGAGGAAAATTCGGGATGGATGGCAAATTATCATTGCGAGCTTCCGTTAGACACCGGAAACGAAGCAATCCCGTAAACTAGGATAAGATTGCTTCGGACGTCATCACTCGCAATGAAATTTGCCAAAACACCCCTTTGGAGAAAACTTAAACTGTTAATCCATTTGCCTTCTTAAGAAAGCAGGTTTATCATCATTTGTTATTTTCAAATCGTCTGTATTGAAATCAAGGTCAATATCATAATCGTCTGTTTTAGCCCTTAGCTTCTGTATGTCATCTGTCTGCAAAATATTTTTCCTGTGAACTGTCGGTATATCATAATACTCCAGCTCATGGTTTGTAGTTGGTATCTTGGTAATGACGGTATCTTTTGAATCAAATAACATATTCTTTGATGTAACTCCTTCTTCAACAGCCGGTTTTACCGGTGCATTCTTTGAAGAAATAACATTAAAGCCTGTTGCAATAATTGTAACTATTACTTCATCTTCCATCCTGTCATCTGTTACAACACCCCATATCAGCTTGCCGTAATCACCGGCTGTCTGCTTTATAAGCTCAGTCATTCTCTTAAGGTCTGATATCTTAAAGTTATTATCAGCAATAATATTAAGAAGAATTGACTTAGCTCCCTTGATTGAAACGCCTTCAAGCAGCGGATTATCGATAGCTTCACAAGTTGCCCTGACCGCTTTATCTTCACCCTTAGCATACCCGATACCCATTAAAGCATCACCCATATCACGCATAATTGTTTTTACATCGGCAAAATCAACATTCACTTTTCCGCGTTTAGTTATAATATCTGAAATACCTCTTGTTGAATTGTACAGCACATCGTCAACTCTTTTAAAGCTGTTCTCAAAAGTTATTTCATCACCAAATACTGTTAGCAGCTTTTCATTTGGAATAACTATACATGAATCCACTTCCTGTTTTAATCTTTTTAATCCTTCATCGGCAATTCTTAACCTGTCATGTCCTTCAAAATCAAATGGCTTGGTCACAATACCGACGACAAGCGCACCTGTTGCCTTAGCAATGCGTGCTACTGCAGGAGCTCCGCCTGTACCGGTTCCGCCTCCCATGCCCGCTGTTATAAATACCATATCACAGCCGTTGATAACCTGTTCAATTTCTTCCCTGTTTTCTTCAACGGCTTTTGCACCCTTTGTATCATCCATACCGGCACCAAGACCTAATGTTGTATTTCTGCCGATCTGGATTTTCATGTCTGCTTTGCTCTTTTCTAAATCCTGTATATCAGTATTCAAAGCAATGAAATCCACCCCATCAAGTCCTTTTTCTATCATATTGTTGATGGCATTACCACCGGCTCCGCCAACCCCGATAACCTTTATCTTTGCTCCATAAGTTGTTTCAGTCACTAATTTAATTGACATTTGATTTCTCCCTTTCTTTTCCCCTCCTCAAGGGATAAGTTAATATTGTATATATTTTATTCATAATCATTTTTTTTATTATACTTTATTTATAATATTATTTACCATACTTTTTTTATAATTCATCAAACCACTGTTTAACTCTTAAAAGAATATTTTTAAACCCCGGTTTTTTCTTACCTTTCCCCTTTTTAACGGAAGCTCTTTTTTGGTCAAGATATTTTAACCTGTGTAAAATTAATCCAATACCTGTTGCATAGATCGGACTTTCGACTTCCTTAATTAATCCTCCGCCGATTTCGGTAGGTATACCAAGGTTAACTTCCGTTCCAAGTACCTGCTGAGCAAGCTCTTTTGTACCTTTAAGCAATGAGCCGCCGCCGGTTATTACTACGCCTGCCGGCAGGTAATTTTCAATTCCCGATCTTTTTATCTCCTGGGCTGCAAGAACAAAAAGCTCTTCCATTCTTGCCTGTATTATTCTTGAGATGATACTTTTATTTATTTTCAGCGGTCTTCTGCCTTTAATTCCCTGTATTGTAATTATATCATCATTTATTATTTCGGAAATTAAAGCATACCCGAATTCTTTTTTAATTCTCTCGGCTTCTCTTTCATCAATTCCAAGTGTTTCGCTTATATCGTTCGTAACCTGGCTGCCTGCTATACCAATACCGGCGGTGTGCTTGATAACTCCCTTTTTAAATACAGCAATGTCAGTAGTTCCACCGCCGATATCGATCATTGCAACACCAACCTTTTTCTCGGAATCATTCAATACTGCAAATGAGCTTGCAAGCGGTTCAAGCACAAGGTCATCAATATCTACACCCGCAGTATTTACACAATTTGAAAGATCATCTATCTGTGATACGAGTCCTGTTAATATGTTAACCTTGGCTTCCATTCTTAAGCCAAACATTCCGACAGGCACATCGAAGATTCCGTCTTTCCCGTCTATTATAAATTCCTGTGCAATTACATCTATTATTCTTTCATCTTTGGAAAGCTTAAGGCTCTTTGCACTGTCATATAATCTTTCAACATCTTCCTCGGAAATAATTCTATCCGGATGCGAAATTGCAACAATTCCCTCAGATTGAATGCACCTTATATGAGGGCCTGCAATTCCGACTGTCACCGAATTTATTTCATATCCCGCTTTTAATTCGGCTTCCTTGAGTGATGTTCTGATATTTTCTATCGTTTTGCCGGGATTAACAACCATACCCCTTGATAAACCTGTTGAAGGGGCTTTCCCAACACCCAGAACATTTAACCTTCCATCTTCCCTTACCTGGGCTACTATTGTACATATCTTAGTTGTACCTACATCAAGTCCCACAATTATATTATCCAAATCTTTCTCTTTCATAGTTTTATTCTGTAGTTGATAAATTGTTATTTTTTACAAGCACTATATCTTTATATCTCAGATCGATATAACTAAATGAATACCTGCTTTTGTATACAACTACCTGCTTAATAAAATTATACAGGCATATCAGTTTCTGGTCTATTGTTTTTCTGAAATCCGTATTGTTAATGTCAATATCCCTGAGAGTTAATTGTTTACCGTTCTTTGTTGTGACAAAGCCGAAATCAACGAAATAAACCTGCACGGCATCTTCGGAAGTATAAAGCTTTATTCCCGTTGTGTCACTGAAATTTATTTCAGAGATATAGTTATATAAAATTTTGTCTATCTTAATTGCTTTTTGAATAATGTATTGAGCTATCTTTAAATTCTTCATATCATTTTTTTCGTAATTATATACATCCAGCGAAGAAGACATTCCGCTGATTACAGGTATATCAAGCATTGCATTTTCTTTTTTCACATTATACAAGCTGAGCTTATCATCAAGCAGGAAGAGATCTTTACCGTTTGTCACTACTGCAAACGGGTCTTTCTCCGAAATTTCTATCCTGACATTTCCATTTTCTCTTGTTGCATTTACAGATTTAATATTCGGATGTTTAGCAATTCTTGCTTCAATTATTTCAAGTGTAAGCGCATTGCTCTTTATTACCGAATCAGACAGCTTGGCAAAATCAAATATTTCATCTTTGGATAATGTTGTATTTCCAGCCACCTCAACTTTTTTAATATTTTTCTTATCCTTCCAGATACCTGAAAGCACAATGCTGGAACCTGCAAAAAGCAGTACCAGTAAAAAGAAAAATATTAATTTAAACCTGCTCATTTTAAAATGTTTTCCTCAAATCCGAGTAACTGAACTTCAAGTTCAAGAAGAATACCTGTTTTGCACTTTACATTGGTTCTGACCATTTTAATTAATTCAATTACATCACCGGCCGAAGCTTTATCAAAATTCACAATAAAGTTAGCATGCTTAGGTGATATCATTGCCCCGCCAATACTCGTACCTTTCAACCCGCACTCTTCTATAAGCTTAGCGGCATAATTATCTTTCGGGTTTTTGAAAATACAGCCGGCATTTGGAATTTCAACCGGTTGTACTTCATTTCTCTTTAAGGTTATTTCTTTTCTTATCCTGCTTAACTCTGCGGGGTTACCTTCGGGTAAAATAAATTTTCCCTGTAATATTATAGAATCTTTAAGCTTCGATGTTCTGTAAGCAAAGCCGCACTGTTCTTTGCTGAGGAATTTAATTTGCTCATTTCTTATGACCTGAACTTCAGCAACATAAGCTGCTATTTCACCGCCGTATGCACCGGCATTCATATAAAGTGCACCGCCAATTGTTGCAGGTATCCCTGCAAGCATTTCAACACCGGAAAAATTATTCTGGATACAGAAATCAACAAACCGTGCCATCTTTGCTCCCGCTCCGGCAAGTATGTATCCATCATCATGTTTCAGATAACCAAAGCCTGTTTCAAGGTTGATTACAACTCCCCTCATACCTTCATCACTTATCAATAAATTACTGCCGTTGCCAAGAATGTAAAACGGTACACCGCGTTTGTTCAAATACTTAATCATATTAAGCAGGTCTTCTGCATCAGCAGGTTCGATGTAATAATCCGCTTCCCCGCCAATACGGAAAGTTGTATACTGGGCAAGACGCTCATTGAGTGCAATCTTGCCTTTGAAAAAATCTTTTATTTCTGTTATTGATATCAATTTTTTATTGAAGTTAAGTTCTTTATGAATTCATCACATAATAACGTAATGTCACCCGCTCCGATAAAAACTACAACACTGTTATCTTCTGTATTTTCATTCAGATGATTTAGTACTTCTTTTTTGTCAGAATAATATTTTGTATCTGTTCCGGAATTAAATAATTCATTGTATATCAATTCACTTGTAACATTTTCTATCGGTTTTTCTCTTGCAGGATAAATATCAAGCAGAACAACTTCATCTGCTATACTTAGCTTTTCAGCAAACTCATTATAAAAATCTCTTGTTCTTGAAAATAAATGCGGCTGAAATACTGCTATAATTTTTCTTCCCTTATAAGCTTCCTTCAATGCGTTCAAGCTGAATTCCAATTCTACCGGGTGATGTGCATAATCATCAAAAACTGTTATTTCTTTATCATATTTTAACTGCAGCCGCCTGTCGACCGTTGTGAAACTGCTGATGCTTTTTTTAAATATGTCGAAATCTATATTCAGCAATTTAGATACTGCAAAACAAGCTGAAGCATTTAAAATGTTATGCCTGCCAATAACACTGAGTGAAATATCTTTATAAGTGTTTTCAGAATTTTTAATATCAAAACTCAGCTTTCCGTTTGAAAAAATATTTTCAATTGAAAGTGAGTTATTATTTGCAAATCCATAAGAAATCTTATTTCTTTTTATGTTATTAATAAAGCTCCTGACATTATTATCATCACCGCAATAAACTACCGAAGCATTATCCTTTGAAAGTTCACAGAATTCCTTAAATGTATTTTTAATATCATCGAGATCTTTATATATATCCAGATGGTCTGCGTCAATGTTTAGTATAACTGCAATATCAGGTTTTAGTGTAAGGAAAGACCTGTCATATTCATCCGCCTCCACTACAGCAAAACCGGAATTACCAATCCTTGAAGCCGCACCGCCTAATACAGACACATTTCCTCCAACAAAAATTGTCGGGTCAAGCCCTGCATCAAGCAGTAGTTTACCAATCATCGCAGTGGTAGAAGTTTTCCCGTGGGTTCCTGCAACTGCAATCAAAAACTTATCATTAACCACTTCACCAAGTACTTCAGCACGCTTCAGGAATTTTATGCAAAGCTCTTCAGCTTTCTTAATTTCCGGGTTATCTTTCTTAACGGCAGATGTATAAATTATAAATCCAACTTCGCTGTTTATATTATTTTCCGAATGTCCGATAAAGATTTCCGCACCCAGCTCTTCAAGGCGTTTTGTAATAAAAGAAGCCGTAATATCCGAGCCGGAGACTTTATATCCCTGTCTCAGAAAATATTCCGCAAGACCGCACATGCCTATGCCGCCTATACCTGTAAAATGAAGCTTCTTATTTTTGTTTATCTCCAATTAAGTTCTTGATGGCTGTTTAATTTTCAAAAATTCCTTTATCAACTCTCCGCCTCTTTCAAAATCGTTAGCTCTTATCCTAAGCCATTTTTTTCTTTTCTTAAGCTTTAACTTTATTATTCTAAAAGGATTTTCTTCGCTTCTTCTGCGTTTTCTGCCAATTTTTACATGGAGTATTTCATCATGAAATATTTCCCTGCTGCCAAACCTGTTTTTAAGTACAACCCTGTCATTCTTTAGTATTATTTGCCTTGCCCTGACTATGTTTACAATTACAATCACAAGAAACACAGCAATAAAAAGCATCAGTATGTATATTATCGGGTCATTAAAAACAAGCTGGAACTTCTCTTCAAAAAAATTACCTCTTATAACTGCATAGAGGACAAAGAAAACAAAATATATTACCAGTGACTGGTAATAAAAATCCATACGGTATTTATAAATTTTATCTTCCATTTTTTTTCTGCTTAATTTGCAGTTTCTTCGAGCAGCATGGCTATTTTGTATGCTGCATCGCCATCAGCAATCTCCGATATATTTTTTTTCAGTTCCTGCATTCTGTTTTCCGACGAAAACAATGTAAATATTTTTTCTTTTAATGAAGCATTAAGTTCGCTGTCCAGTAAAATTTCCGCAGCGTTTTTTTTGACCAAAGTTCTTGCATTTTTTTCCTGATGATTTTCTGAAGCATAAGGAAAAGGAACAAGTATTGCTGCTGAACCGAAATATGCAAGCTCCATTACTGTCGAAATCCCCGACCTGCAAATCACCAAATCACTTGCCGAGTAAGCTGTATCCATATTATCCAGAAACTTGAATGCTTTTATATTGCTGTATTGCCTGCACTTTTGTAAAACATCATCATAATCTCTCACGCCTGTTTGCCATATCAGCTGGTATCCGTTTTCGGCAAGCTCCGGGAGAATATTTAACAGGGCTTCATTTACCGGATGTGCACCCTGACTGCCGCCAAAAACGAACAGTGTTTTTTTATTTTCATCAAGTCCAAATTCCCTTAGTGCTTCCCCCTTTGGCTGCTTTTTCAAATTTTTCCTTACAGGATAAGGCATTACGACAACATTATCTTTCCTCTTTAAATACTGTTTGGTCTCTTCAAAATTTATAATGACCTTATCAGCTCTTTTTGAAAGGATTCTCACCGTAACACCAGGATAAGAATTGCCTTCTTCAATGACAGTTGGTATCTTCATCCTGCTTGACGCCCAAAGAGCGGGACCGGACACAAAGCCACCGGTTCCGAAAACTATTTCCGGCTTGAAGTGCTCTAAAATTTTCCTTGATGCTCTTACTGAAGAAACCAATCTATATAAATTTTTTATATTTTTCGGGCTTACGCTTCTCGAAAATCCTGTAATTGTCAATGTTTCAAGATCATACCCGCATTTGGGAATAATATTTTCTTCAATTCTGCCTTTTGCACCTATAAATAGTATCTCAGCATTCCTGTTCATCTTTCTTATTTCGTCTGCAACAGCTACGGCAGGAAAAATATGTCCTCCTGTACCTCCTGCAGCAAATATTATTCTCTTAATCATCTTCTGCGAATTTTTCTGTCCACATTTCACCCTTTGGTTGATTTCTGTGAGTTGAGATATTTAGCAGGATACCCACCGCAATTGAATTAAAAATTATTGATGTACCGCCGTAACTTAAGAACGGCAGTGTTACTCCTGTTGTAGGAATTGTGCCTGTTGCTACAAGCATGTTTATTATTGCATTCATTCCTATTACAGTTGTAATTCCAAATGCTAAGTATTTACCGTAATTATCTTCCATTGTCTTTGCGAGCTGCATTCCCCTGTAAATAAATATTCCGAACATCAGCAGCACTAAAGTCACTCCAATAAAACCGTATTCTTCACCGACTATCGAAAAAATAAAATCATCATAAGACTGCGGAAGAAAAAATTCTCTTTGATTCGAATTTCCCGGACCAACACCAATCAATGCACCGTTGCCAAACCCTATTATTGCCTGTGAAAGCTGGTAACCTGCATCACCGCCGCTTGTATGCTCCTGGAAAGAAAATATTCTGTTCAAAATATACGGCTTCGATAATACGAATAATATTGCCGCAGGGATTATAGAAACCATTGTGAATACTATATGTTTTATTTTTACTTTACCTACGTAAAAAAGTATCATGCTGGTTGCAAATATTGTAGTAGCTGTTGAAAAATTCGGCTGAATAGCAATTAATACTACAACTATCATTACATATGATACCATTGGCAGGTAAGCATAATATAAGCTTGAAATATAATCCTTCTTTTTAGAAAGCATATAAGCAAGGTTAATAACAAGTGCAAACTTCACAAAATCCGCCGGCTGGAAGCTCATTCCTGCTATCCTTATCCACCTGCTTACTCCCTTTGTTGTTTCTACATTAAAAATTAGAAGGTACAAAAGCATACCAACTGCAGCAAGCATCAAAAGCTTTCTTACTGTAATTGTATTGTGGAAATCAATCCGTGAAAAAAGAAATACCATGCATATACCCAGTACAGCACGTATTAAATGGTTCTTAAATAAATAGGTACTATCGCCGCTCATCTTTACCGACCAGCTTGACGATGCACTGAATACAACCCCTATGCTGAAAGTTATCAGCACAAGAACAGGAATTAATATCCAGAGGTCTATCCTATTTACTTTATTTTCCATTTAATTCGTTTACAATTCTTTTGAACTCACTTCCCCTGTGCTCGTAGCTGTCGAACATATCAAAGCTTGCACAGGCAGGTGAAAGAAGCACTACATTATTTTTATCTGCATACTGAAATGCTTTGTTAACAGCATCGGTCATATCACCTGCAAGTGTGACAGGCATTTTTTCTTTAAAATAATTGTACACCTTTTCTTTTGATTCACCGATGGCAATTATATGTTTTACATTCTGCTTTACTTCGTTTTCTATTTCAGAGTAATCATTGCCTTTATCTCTTCCGCCGAGTATTAGTATTATCGGTTCGGAAAATCCCTGCAACGCATACCAAACCGAGTTTACATTTGTTGCCTTGGAATCATTGTAAAATTTTACGCCGTCTAATTCTCTTACATATTCCAGCCTATGCTCAACACCTTTGAACTCAGAAAGAGTTTTATTTATTAATTCTCTCTTTATTTTGAATATCTTTGCTGAAATAATTGAAGCCAGTGAATTATAAATATTATGCTGTCCTTTTATTATCAGGTTTCCGGCATCAATTACATTTTCTTTACCCGTATTATTGAAATAGATAAGCCGGTTATTATCCGGGTAAGCACCTGAATCATACCCCACATTGCTTAGATCCTGCTTTATGCTAAACGGAATTAACTGAGCCTTTACTTTTTCATTCATGCTCTGCCTGATAATTTCATCATCATAATTAAAGATGAAATAATCGTTCCCGTCCTGATTTTCTATTACTCTCAACTTAGAGTTTATATAGTTATTGAAAGAATTTTCATACCTGTTTAAATGATCCGGTGTAATATTTAATAATATCGAGATATATGGCTTAAAATTTTTAATATTATCCAGCTGGAAACTGCTTGTTTCCACTACTGCAATTCCATCTTCATCTATATTATCTACAACATCACAAAAAGCTACTCCGATATTTCCGCAAACGAATGTTTTATATCCTGCATCTTTAAAAATCTCTCCTATCAATGTAGTAGTTGTTGTCTTGCCATTGGTACCTGTGATAGAAATTATTTTCCCTTTGCAAAACCATGACGCAGCTTCAACTTCACTTACTACTTCTTTACCTTTCTTCAATGCTTCCTGTATAACTGTTGAATTCTGCGGAACACCCGGGCTGACAATTAATGCATCGCTTTCGTATACTTTTTCACTGTGTCTGCCTGTTTCGAAATCTATATTATGTTCCTTCAGCTCTTTTATAAAATCTTTATTGATTTTCTCTAAATTTCCGGCATCACTTAAAAAGACTTTATAGCCCTTATTTTTCAGAAGCTTTGCGGCTGCAACACCGCTCCTTGCAGCTCCTATTATTGAAAATGATTTATAATTCTTATAATCCTGTATCAATTTTTTTACTTTGGTAATGTTGCACCGATGTTTAAGCCGATACCATGGTATCTTCTGTCATCGAATTCACGCAAATAATTAAAATATTTCAATTCAACCATTACGTTAAAATCGTAATTTTTAAAAAACACTGTTCCTACTATTATATTTAATCCTAATCCGCCTCTTAATGCAAGAGAAGTATGTAACGAATCATTTCTATCCATTCCAATAAAATGAAGCCCTAATCCGGCCCCTACATAAGGATCGATTTCAGATTTATTTTTCTTTAAAAACGGGTAAAATATATTCAGGTCAAGTCCTATATCTGAAAATGCCGGGCTTGTCTTAAACCTGAAAGGAACACTTATCTCGGCAAAAAATTCATCTGCTACATATTTGCCGAATCCTTCTACTGCAAGCATTTGATTTCCGCTGAAATCTCCCTGTAAGAAAAACATTCCTATTTTACCGCCGGCAGTAAAATATACCTTTTTAGTCGGTTTCTGTTGTAAATTAGTTTTAAGAAGAACTGTTTTCTTTTCAGATAACGAAAGTTTGTTTAATCCGAAATTTTCCTGCGAATATAAATTTGCAGATGTATATAATATAAATCCAATTAATATCAGGGCAGATGTTAAGCTTTTAAAAATAATTTGTCTCATTGTTTTATAGTTTAGTTTAATGATTATCTAATCTTAAATGTTGCAAAAGTAACAATTGCTAAAATTACAGCTATTATATAGAATCGTCCGACTATCTTGGGCTCGGGTACTCCGAGCATTTCAAAATGATGATGAAGCGGAGCCATTTTAAAAATCCTTCTGCCTTCACCGTATTTTTTCTTTGTATACTTGAAATACAGCCGCTGAAATATCACAGATAAGCTCTCAGCAAAAAATATACCTCCAAGTATCGGAAGGAGAAATTCTTTCTTTACAAGTATCATTAATGTTCCTATTGCCCCGCCAAGAGCAAGCGAGCCTGTATCACCCATAAATATCTGTGCCGGGTATGAATTGAACCACAAAAATCCAAGTGATGCCCCGACCAATGCGGCACAATAAACGGCTAATTCTCCGTTGCCGGGTAAGTAAATTATATTCAGGTACCTGCTGAATATCTCATTGCCTGAAACATAGCTTATCAAAGCCAGTGCCAGTGCTGCTATTCCCACACAGCCGATAGCAAGACCGTCCAATCCGTCGGTTAAATTTACTGCATTTGACGTTGCGGTGATTATAAATACCATCAACGGAATGTAATAGAACGAAAAATCAAACTCAAAGTTTTTCAAAAAAGGAATAGTTGTGATAGAATTAATATCCTTAAACTCAGGAAGAAAGTATATAAGACACGCTATAACCACTCCTAAAGATACCTGGTTAAGCAGTTTATATCTTGCAACAAGGCCTTTTTTGAGCTTTTTAACTACTTTCAGGTAATCATCTATGAAGCCGACAATTCCCATCCAGATAGTTGAAAGCAATATTAAAAGAACATATGTGTTTGTCAGGTCAGCCCAGAAAAGTACAGGAACAAGCACTGACAATAGCACTATAACACCTCCCATTGTCGGAGTTCCTGCTTTAGATAAATGCTCTTTTGGTCCGTCGCTTCTTATTTCTTCACCAATATTGTGGGATTTTAGCCTCTTTATTATCTTTGGCCCTATCCAGAAGCTGATAATCATGGCTGTAATGGCTGCCAACGCTGAACGCCATGTAATAAAACGGAATACATCAAATCCGGGAGGATTTAATGTCCTGTTGATATATTCAGCTAAATAGTAAAGCATTTATCTATAACTTTTTCCTTTCATATTTCCTGAACTACTTCTTCCATTTTCATTGAGCGTGACCCTTTCACAAGAACCATATCACCTTTTCGCAAATTCAGTTTTAAAAACTCTATTAAGGTATATTTATCTCCAAAATAGAAGTTGCTTTGTACCCCCCTGGCTTTTTTAAATGTATTATATGACTCTTCTCCGTATGTGTATAAACTCTCAAAACCCATTTTCTTTACAAGCTCTCCGGCATTTTCATGTTCTCTTTTGCTTGTTTTTCCAAGCTCGAGCATATCACCCAGTACTATGTGTTTCCTGCCTCTCACTTTATAATGTTTTAAATTTTCTAATGCCATTTTTACTGAATCGGGATTTGAATTATACGTGTCATCTATAACCGTAATACCATCTTTACATATCATCTCATTTCTTTTGGCACTGGCTGATGTAAATTCTTCAAGTGCTTTTTTTACATCTGCAAAACTTACATCAAAATATAAACCGGTTGCCGAGGCGCATAATGCTGCTTTGAAGCTTTGCACACCTGTTATTTTTAAAAGAGCATTTATTTTCTTCCGGTTGTATGATATTTCAATCTCGGGACTAAACCCTGTAAACTTTTTTATTTTGCCTTTAACATCATTATTTTCTGCCTGTCCGAATGTAAAGGATTTTATTTTTTTAATATCTGTGCGTTTTGCAATTTGCACATCATCCATATTTACAAAAAATGTTCCGTAGTTCTTTTTCAGGTAATCAACCAATTCAAATTCTGCTTTTGCCGCTCCGTTGATATTACTTAAAAACTCTAAATGTTCTTTTCCAATATTAGTTATCAAGCCAAACTGGGGCTTAACAATCCTGCACAACCCGGCAACTTCTCCAAAATGATTTGTCCCTGTTTCAATTACTGCAATCTGATGTTCATCATTTAATCTGAAAAGTGTTAAGGGTACACCTATTGCATTATTTAAGTTACCTTCGGTTTTCAGCACATTATATTTTTTTGAAAGAACGTGTGCTGTAACATCTTTTACCGTTGTTTTTCCGTTGCTTCCGGCTATTGCAATAACCGGAAGCACAAACTTATCTCTGTAAACACCTGCCAGCTCGCCTAAAGCACCGGTTGTATCATTTACTATTAAGAAAGAATTTTTATTTTTATAGTTCTTCTTATTGGCTGAGTACCATTTATTATCTGCAATTACCAAGCCCGCACCTTTTTTAATTACCTGCCCGATAAAATCATGTCCGTCAAACTTATCACCTTTGATTGCAAAAAATATATCACCTTTTTTGCAAGTCCTTGAATCGATAGATATATTTTTAAATACCTTTCTTTCAATAACGGCAGGATTAATTACTTTGCCGTTTACCTTCGAAATATCAGAAAAATCAATCTTCATTAAATAAATTTTTGTACAATTTCTTTGTCGCTTAGATGATACTTTATACCCATTATTTCCTGGTATGTTTCGTGTCCTTTTCCGGCTACCAGGATTATATCACCTTCTTTTGCTTCTTTGCATGCAAGCTCAATGGCTTTTTCCCTGTTGTCTTCTATTTTATAATTGCCTGATTTTATCCCGGCTTTTATATCTTCTATAATATCAACCGGGTCCTCTGTTCTTGGATTATCGGATGTTATTATTGTTTCATTACTGTATTTCACCGCTATCTCACCCATAACCGGTCTTTTTTTCTTGTCCCTGTCGCCGCCGCATCCAAATACTGTAATTATACGCCCGGTTGAATTACCCGATTCCATTATTTCCTTTATCGTTGTCAATGCTTTTAACAATGAATCAGGTGTATGGGAATAATCAATTATTGCAATAGCTCCGGAGCTTAATCTGATTTGATTAAACCTTCCTTCAACAGGTGCAAATTCAGAAATTCCCTGGCGAATAATATCATACTTTATACCCAAAGATTTCAATGCTGCAACTGCGGCCAGTATATTATATACATTAAACTTACCTATCAGCTTTGTCTCTATATTTATCCAGCTTTTACCTTCTCCGTTTAAAGGAACACGCATATCGAAATTCATTCCGTCAAAAGTCATATCCAGATTATCTATCGAATAAGATGAACTTCCAAAACCATAAGAGATTCGCTCTGATTCCGAACTGCTTACTATTTCCCTGCCGTATTTATCATCTGAGTTATATATTGCAAATGTCTTGTTGTTCTTCAGGTTTATTTTTTTCATCGAATCAAACAGAGTTTTCTTAGCATCAAAGTATTCTTCAATCGTATTGTGAAAATCAAGATGCTCAGGCGTCAGGTTTGTAAATACGGCTATATCAAATTCAAGCCCGTAAACCCTTTTCATTGCCAGCGCATGTGAAGATACTTCCATTGTTACATATTCAACACCTTCTTTATACATCATATCAAGCAATTCATTTAATTCCAATGATTCGGGTGTTGTATATTCTGACTTTAAAAATCTTTTATTAATGTAATTGCCGTTGGTACCTATCAGCCCCGTTTTCTTATCATTCAGCTCAAGCACAAAATTTATAATACTGCTTATAGTTGTCTTTCCATTTGTCCCGGTTACACCTGTCATTTTCATCTTGTGCGATGGAAAATCATAATATGCATTGCTCATCTCAGCCAGTGTTTTTCTGCAATCCGGAACATGATATATTATAGGCTCATAATGTCCGTTGGCAGTATCTGAAATAACGGCACGGGCTCCATTTTTTATTGCATCATTAATATATTTATTTCCGTCTGTCTTTAAGCCCCTGATTGCAAAAAATACGTCACCCGGTTCAACTAATTTTGAATTATAACGCAAGCGGTTAACTTCAAAATTAAGTCTGATTTCGCTATCCAGTATGTTTGTTCCGGATTTCATTATCATTTCTGCAAAAAACATTAATTACTGATACAATTAATTACAACTTGTTGATTTTTAGTTAATTTAGCACCTGCTTCTGGTTCCTGGTCTGTTACCCTCCCAAAGCCGTTTATCTTATATTCTATTCCCATCATTGAAAGCATTTTTATACATTTCCTTACACTCATGCCTTTTACTTCAGGCATATAAACCGGAGCATTCTGCTTCAGGCGTTCATTCCCCTGCTCCGTAATACTTTTTGTTGACAGCTTAATTTTCTTTATTGATGAGTTATCTCCATATACTATCTGCTGGTCTGTAACTATTGCATTTTTCTTTGCACCGTCAATTTCATAATCTATATTATTTTCTTTCAGAAGACGTATTGCATCGCTTATTTCAAAATCAATTATATTTATTTTATCTTTATCAGGATTTTCTATTAATTTATTATTAGCCAGCTTTATATCAGCATTGTTTTCATCATATTCAGGATGAGTAATATCCATCACGCCTGTTATAGCAATAATTCTTTCGGCAATTTTCCTGAAAATCGGTGCGGCAACCCTTCCACCGTAATACTCACCCGACCTTGGCGCATCGATAATAACAGCAATTACTATCTGCGGGTCATCTGCAGGAAAATACCCTATAAACGATGATGTATAACTCCTCTTGGAATATTCTCCTTCTATTAATTTCTGTGATGTTCCGGTTTTTCCTGCAATCTTCATATTCTCTATTTTCGCTTCCGTACCTGTTCCTTTTTCAACGGCTCCTACAAATAACTCAGTTAAAGTTTTTGCAGTAGTTTTTGAAACTACATTTCTAATCGGAGTGGGATGATGTTCTTTAATAACTGTTCCATCTGGAGCCATTTCTTTTTTAATAACGTATGGCTTCATCAGCAATCCGTCATTTGCAATACATGAATAAGCATTTGCCATCTGTATTGCAGTGACCATCAATTCATATCCGATAGCCATAAATCCAAGAGAAACAGCAGAAAAATCAACCGGTTTTTTTAAATATCCTCTCATCTCTCCCGGAAGGTCTATTCCGGTAGAAATTCCAAAGCCAAAATCCCGTGCATATTTGTAAAACCTTTCTTTTCCAAGCTTTTGTGCAACCTGTATCATTCCAATATTACTTGATTGCTCAATCACCTGCTGGAATGACATATTACTTGACTTGTGAGAATCTTTTATTGATACATTATCATACAACTGGTATTCACCACCATATGTCTGGATAACATCGTTTTTATTTTCCAAGCCTTCCTCAAGTGATGCTGCCGCACTGACTACTTTGAATGTAGAGCCCGGTTCATAAAGGTCTGTAAGAAATGCAAGCTTATATAAATCCGGTCTCACATCACCTTTTTCGATATTATTAATTACCGAGTTCATTCCGAGCACTTCACCTGTTTTCACAGACATCACCACACATTTTCCGCCTTCTGCATCATTGATAGTAACTCCCTGTTTCAATTCTTCTTCTACAACTTTTTGAACATTCATATCCAGGGTTAGTACAACATTATTACCATTTTGCGGCTCCAGGCGCGGATATTCTATTGCAGGTCTTTTTCTGCCAAGACCATCTTTTTGCATTACAACATACCCTTCTTTACCTTCAAGCATATCATTGCATTCCATCTCAATTCCAGAAATTCCGTTATTATCAATATCTGTACTGCCTATTACCTGCGTACCGAGCTCATTATAATTGTAGGTTCTGTGTGATTCGTTAAGTTTAATTACTCCTGATAAATTTAAATTTTGAAGTTGCTGCTCATATGTACTTTCAACACGCCTTTCAAGCCAAACAAACGATGTATTATTAGTATTTAATTTATCCAGGTAATAGCTTTTATCTTTTTGAAATACTCTTGAAAAAAGCTCAGCAACTGAATCTTTATTATCAACCATGTTCGGGTCTGCTGCAAATGAAAAGCTGTTAACATTAGAAATAAGAGCATTTAGCTTTCTGTCAAGAATTAATCCTCTTGTCGGCTTCAGTGATATCTTGCTTTCGTATTGTTTCTTTGCAGCAAGCTGGTATTTGTAACTGTTAATTATTTGTATGCTGAAAAGCTTGCCAAGTACAACGGTCAGCAACAAAAGAAAAACAATTATAAAAAAGCTTATTCTTCTTCCGGTATTTGCAGTGTTATTATTTCTTTTCAGTTCAGTCATCAAATGAATTAATAGTTACTGTTTTGGTTCAATATCCGATTTATTTATTGAAACTTTTTTTGGCTTATTGGTTGAAAACTTTAGCTGCAGCTTATCAACTGCAATATTTTTTATATTATCAAAACTGCTTAACCTTTCAATTTCAGTCTGCAGACTGTTATTAACAGTAACGGTCTTCGTAATCTCGGATCTTACATTGTTAATATCTATTGCAAGATTATTAACCGTTATAATATTGTACACAAAAAAAACTATAATGCCTGCCGAAACAAACAATATCACAAGAAGATTAAATAATGATATATTTTTATTTTTCGGTTTTCTCATTATATTTTTTCTGCCGCTCTTAACTTTGCACTTCTTGCACGGACATTTTTTTCTACTTCTTCATCTCCCGGTATTACGGGTTTCTTCGTAATCACTTTCAGCTTTTCATTCGAACGGAAAATGTTCTTCACAATCCTGTCTTCCAAAGAATGATATGATACTACAGCTATCCTTCCGCCTGTTTCTAAAAAATCAACCGTATCATTTAAAACCTTTTTCAAATTATCAAGCTCGTTGTTCACTTCAATTCTTAATGCCTGGAATACTTTAGAAAGATCTTTATTCAAATATCTTGCAGGTATTTTCAGCTTCAGAACATCAACAAGATCTGATGTTGTCTCAAACTTTTTTTTACCCCGGTAATAAATGATATCTTTTGTAATCTGCCTGCTGTACTTAAGCTCACCGTATTCTTTAAAAATATTCAATAAGTCATTTTCCGGGTAAGTATTAAGAACGTCTTTTGCTTTCAAACCGCCCTGAATGCCTTTATCAGCCCTCATATCCAGCTCAGTATCACGCTGGTAGCTGAAACCCTCTTCATAGTTCAATTGATAAGATGATAAGCCAAGGTCAAGCACTAAACCTGAGACCTTCTGTCCGGCAATAATATCCGGGTATTTACGTATCAGCTCAGCAATGTCGGCAAAATTACTATTGCAGAATATCACCCTTCCGGGAAAATCCTGCAAAACTTTTCCTGAATGCTCAATAGCGTTAATATCCCTGTCAACAGCAAGAATCTTAACATCGTTTTCTGTTAATTCAAGAATTCTTTTAGTATAACTGCCGCCGCCAAGTGTTCCGTCTATGTAAACTTTTGCTTTACTGTCATTTACATTAGCGAGCAGCAGATCTATTGTCTCATTTATTAAAACGGGTTCGTGATAATTAATTATCTCCACCTCAAGAGATATTAATATTGCCCTGAGGGTTTTTGCTCATAACTTTTTCCATTACGTCTTCATAGCTGTCGGGGAATCCTTTAAGATATTTGTCGTAATTTTCTGCATTCCAGAGTTCGATTTTTTCAATCTGGCCAAGCAAAAGAACTTCTTTTTTTATTTCAACTTTTTGAAGTAACTCCTGAGAAATCAATATTCTGTGCTGCGAATCAATCGGACATTCTTCAGTGTAATACATCATCTGCCTTATCATTGCAATTTCATTTTTTAAAAATGGATTTAGATTTTCAATTTTTTTCTGTAAATTAATCCATTCATAGGAGGGGTAGAGCCAAAGACAATTATCTCTGCCTAAAATAACATACATCAAATTGTTAGCTTCGGATGTGATATGTTTACGGAATTTAGATGGGATTATAATCCTTCCTTTGTCGTCCAGGTTATTTAATGTGTGCCCTTGAAACATTCTTTGTGTGTTCTTTTTTAAAGGGGTGCTAATTAAAAAAAGGAAAAATTGCAATCCTCCACTTTCCCCCACTTTCCTCCACTACAAAATTACAATTTTTTCATATAAAGTCAATAATAAAATCGTGTAAAATAGAAATTTTTTTAAAAAATCTTTCGGTAGGCTTTTTTAAGAAAATGGTACGGTTTTGGTATAGCTATTTGAATATTTTGGGAAATGTTATACCCGGAAGACTGTAAGAAAGGCTTTTACGAACAGGAATATCCCAAGAAATATAAGAATATACCCTGAAATGACATTTAATTTATTTACAGTATTTGGTGTTATTTTATGTTTATTACCCGTAATTAGCTTTAAAAGCGTATAAAACCAGAAAGCAGTCCCCGCCATTGCACCTATTGAAAAAGAGAAGCCGCCCCAGAATGACTGGTCTATTATCCTGTAACCCTTTATATAACCTATAATTGCAAACCATGAAGCCGGTAAAGTAATGGAAGACAAAGTCAGCATAATACCCATTAATATTAATGCTCCGTTCACTTTTGTCTTAACCGGCACATTATGCTGTTTAGCAATTTCCCTTGCTTTTTCCTTTACTGCTTTCGCTTTCTCTTCAGCCGTATGAAGCTTTTCAGATTGTTCCGCTTCCATCTTCCGCATCGTTACTTTCGATTTCATAATTTTTATACCGTAAATAACAACAATAACACATGCAGAAAATGTCAGGATAATTTCTATAGAAAAATAATTTGCATTATAAAAATACCTGGCTGTATCGGGAAGGAGTGATATTATGAGTGAAATACCGCCAAAGGCTGCAAGTGCATAGACGAAATCCATTAGTGCAGCGCCAATGCCAATCAACAAGCCATCTTTCAGCTTGCCGTTTATACCTTTGGATATTATGGCAAAGGCTATTGGTCCCAAAGGTGGAATGGAAACGATATATCCGGTTAATAATCCTGCAATTAGGGTAATTATCATTTACAACAAATAAGCATTTATAACGAATAAATAATCAGCAATTTACAGATTCCTAATGTAAATATAAACCATTAAATTAAACCAGTTAAATTTTTTTTAATCCCGGAAAATTATCCATTAATTATCTTAAGCACTTGCTCATGCATCTTTCCGTTTGAAATCAAAGCATCTCCCCCATAAATAGTGTCATTGCCCAGAATATCCGTTAGCTTACCTCCGGCTTCTTCAACACATATTTTTGCTGATGCAATATCATATGGTGCAGTTTTAGGATCAATCATTATCTCAGCTTTGCCTTTTATCAGTAATGTATGGCCATGACAATCACCGAATCCTCTATTATATGGACATTTATGTACTAGATTGAAAAAGCTGTTTTTGTATTGAGACTTGATTATATAATCAAGTCCGCCAAAAAGTAAATATGAATTTTCTATTTTATCAACATCACTTACTTTCGTTTTCTTTCCATTAAAAAAACATCCTTTGCCTTTAGCAGCAATTATAAATTCCTTTAATGCGGGCAAAGAAATTATCCCGAGTATTACCTCACCCGAGTATTCGAGTGCAAGCAGTGTACCCCAGAAAGCATAATTCCTCATAAAATTTCTTGTACCGTCAACGGGGTCAATTATCCATTTATATTCCGAGTCTGTTTTAAACTCGCCTCTTTCTTCCGAATAAATTGCATGATGAGGAAAATTCCTCTTAATCTCTTTTATCAGAAAATCCTCGCACTTGAAATCGGCAATTGTTACCGGTGATTTATTTTTTTTATATGAAGGTGTAACTTTCCTGCTGAAATATTTTAATGTAATGGATTCGGATTGTTTTATCAGCTTGGTTGAAAATTCAATGAAATTATTTAATTCTTTCTTTTTAATCATATATTTACACAAAATAGTATTATTCAATAATTTATTTTTCCCAGTAGATTTTGTAATATACAATTTAATTAAAAAAGTAGACCATATATAGTAAATTGATTATACAAACAAATTTTTTTAACTTTGTTATAACCTCAAAGTAAACAACATCTTTAATGGCACGAACACAGGTGCAAATTTTCTCTGGCAGGTCTTCTGAATATTTAGGCAAATTAGTTTGCTCGAACCTGCATATACCTTTTGGAAAAACAAAAAATCTGAATTTCAGTGATGGGGAAATTTGGATGAGGTACAATGATAACATAAGAGGTAAAGATGTATATATAATTCAATCAACCAATCCACCATCAGACAACCTGATGGAGCTGTTGATAATGATAGATGCCGCTGTAAGAGCTTCTGCTAAACGTATAACTGCTGTTATTCCTTATTTTGGATATGCAAGACAGGACAGGAAAGACCAGCCGAGGGTATCTATTACTGCTAAGCTGGTAGCAAACCTGATAACAACAGCCGGAGCAGACAGGGTTATAACAATGGACTTGCACACACCACAGTTACAAGGATATTTTGATATTCCTGTAGACCATTTGTATTGCTCTGTATTATTTATGAAATATTTTAAGCATATGAAACTTAAAAACCTTGCAGTGGCAGCAACAGATGTGGGCGGAGCTAAACGGGCAAGGGTTTATGCAAGAGAGCTTGGAGCTGACCTGATATTAATTGACAAAAGAAGACCTAAGCCGAATGTGGCTGAAGTTATGAATATTATTGGCGATGTCAAAGGTAAGAATATAATAGTTGTAGATGACCTTATAGATACAGCAAATACATTTGTAGCAACTGTTGAATCACTTAAATTAGCCGGAGCACATGAAATTTTCGGTGCGGCTACTCATCCGATTCTATCAGGTCCTGCAGTTGAAAGAATAGATAACTCAAGCCTCAAAAAGCTTGTTGTATCCAATACAGTACCGATCCATAAAAAATGCAGTAAGATAGAAATAGTTGATGTTTCAAAACTCTTTGCAGATGCAATATTAAGGACTAATCAGAATCAATCGATAAGCTCATTGTTTAAGATAGAATAAAACTTTTTACAAAAATAAAAAAGGGCATCCAACCGGTGCCCTTTTTTTAATATTTTAAAAGTTTTTCTTAATTTCTACTTTCAACTTTTATATCTTTTTTAAAGCCAATATCATAGATACCCTGGATTATTGTTCTTTTATTCTTACTCTTCGTAGTTTCATATATTCTGTTGCTTTCGCTTACAACAAAAGCCAGTGTAATAGCAAATATCAGAAGAAAGCTAATTACTTTAAGTAATTCATATTTGAAAATCTTAATAAAAGTACCTGCGTAATTCATAATGTCTTAACACCTTTTCTAAAACCAGGATGATACTGTATATTTTTTATTTAGTTAAAATCATTTTCTTTGTCATCTCAAAGTCAGCTATTATAAGTTTATAAAAATAAACTCCGCTGGCATAATTAGAGCCATCCCATTTTATGTTATAGGTTCCTTTTTCGAGCCTGCTGTCAATAACTGTCGATATCCCGTTACCGATAATATCGAAAATTTTCAATTTAAGTTCCGTATTTTTGGGAAGCTCAAATGAAATATTAATTGACGGATTAAAAGGATTTGGGTAATTCTGAGCCAATTTATATTTCGTAACCACACTCATACCCTGAGGTATACCTGTGATATCTCTGATAACTATCCTTTTACTTGGAGCCCAATTCCATGCAGAAGTTCCGGTAGTAACAGCAGCAAAAATTGTGTCTATTCCGGGAGAAGCAGTTGCTGTATAGTTAAACGATTTAGTAACCGTATGGTTTGTCATAGTAATAGCATGAAGATGCGTAAGCTCATTTCCCAGCAATTTTATTTTCAATGAAAATATTGTCCTCATAACTTTAATGGCTAAATTATGAAATATAAAATCTATATAAACATGAACATATATCATGCCAGAGAAACGGAAAAAAGAAGACTTTTTTGACCTTACTTACTGTTTCATGTAGAATTTATCTACAAATCTCTATTATTATGTGTATATTTTTACTCAATTGTTGATGGAACAATTAAATAAATCCCTTTATTAGAAGATAGAAATAGAAATAAATTATTAATAAATTACAGTGCCCACATAAAAAGTGGGTTATTATTTTATTATCAATAACTTAAATATGACCAAAGAAAATATTTTACAGTTCAGAACCCTGTTTTTAGCTTTTTTACTTTTTATATTATTAATTCCCCTGAATGCACAGGTTCAAACCAGTTCGGATGGAAAATATACTTATGAGACAGTAGGTAATGACCCGCTAAAAGCAAGAATATATAAGTTGAGTAACGGTTTAACCGTTTATTTGACAGTTTACAAGGAAGAACCGAGAATCCAAACAAATATTGCCGTCAGAACAGGAAGTAAAAAAGATCCTTCAGATGCAACCGGATTAGCTCACTATCTTGAGCATATGCTTTTTAAAGGAACAGATAAATTCGGCACAGTGGATTATGAAAAAGAGAAAGTCCTGTTAGACCAGGTAATTAACTTATATGAAGCACACAGGCAGGCAACTGATCCCACAGAAAGGAAAAGAATTTATCACCAGATAGATAGTGTTTCCAGCTTAGCATCAAAATATGCAATTGCAAATGAATTCGATAAAATGCTGAGCTCAATAGGAGCAAAGGGAACAAATGCTTATACATCTGTTGAGCAAACTGTATATGTTAATGATATTCCTTCCAACCAGCTTGAAAAATGGCTTACGATTGAATCAGAAAGATTCAGGCACCCGGTAATGAGATTATTTCATACAGAGCTTGAAACAGTTTATGAAGAAAAAAATATAGGACTTGATAATGACGGGAATAAATTATGGGAAGCAATGATGCTTGGCCTGTTCCCGACACATCAATACGGGACACAAACAACAATTGGAACAGTTGAACATTTAAAAAATCCTTCTATTAAAAAAGTTATAGATTATTACAACACATATTATGTTCCGAATAATATGGCAATTTGCTTATCAGGTGACCTGGATATGGATGAAACAATAAAGCTGATAGACGAAAAGTGGGGTGCACTTCCATCAAAAGATGTTCCTGAATATGTTCCTCCTGTAGAAAGTCCAATTACATCACCTGTTATAAAGGAAGTTTACGGACCTGAAGCAGAAGAAATGTATATGGCTTTCAGATTCCCCGGAGCAGCATCTCATGAAGCAGATGTAATAAGCATGCTTT
>Ga0209819_10000088_pt1 | contig 27060 bp, 25 predicted proteins | sample PPLLak2March2015_FD_187248 | JGI IMG/M metagenome (GOLD analysis project Ga0209819, IMG submission 187248) | Freshwater sediment microbial communities from Prairie Pothole Lake near Jamestown, North Dakota, USA - PPLs Lake P7 Core (1) Depth... | ecosystem: Environmental > Aquatic > Freshwater >... | reverse complement strand
GTGCGGGGGGCGGTCAGCAATGACCGTCCCTACCGCGATTGAGAAGGGGTGAGTGTCAAGTGTCGAGTGACAAGTGGATGGAGACGGAGAGAAAGACATGAAGAAAAAAATCACGGTCCTTACTCTTTGCGCCATGCTCTTTGCGCTTTGCATTCCCGCCGAGGCGCAGCAACCAAAGAAGATCTACCGAATAGGGTATCTATCGGGGACCGACCCGGCTACTGACTCGCCGCGTGCCGAGGGAATTCGGGTGGCTCTACGCGAGCTTGGCTACATCGAAGGACAGAACATCGTCATCGAGTACCGACATGCGGAGAATAGGCGCGATCGCTACCCTGAGGTTGCGGCGGAACTGGTGCGTCTCAAGGTTGATCTCATCCTGGTGGCAGGAGGAACCACGCCGATCCAGGCAGCCAAGCATGCGACCAAGACGATTCCCATCGTTATGACCGGCACTGGGCTCGACCCTGTTAGAGCAGGCTTCGTTGAGAGCCTTGCCCGTCCCGGTGGCAATATCACCGGCCTTACAACCCTAAACACTGAGTTAGGCGGCAAGCGGCTTGAGCTACTAAAAGAAGCCGTTCCCAAGCTTGCCCGTGTCGCCGTTATCTATAATGCGATCAGTCCGGGCGCAACGCGAGAAGTGAAAGAGGACCTACCACCCGCGGCGCGCGCGCTGGGGCTAGCTCTTCGGACTTGGGAGGTACGCGCTACGGAGGATTTCGACAAGGTATTCGCTGGCATAAACAAGGATCACCCGGATGGACTGTATGTACCCCTATCGGGAAGCGTGCTTCGTCGTAACGTGAAACGGATCGCGAACTTTACACTAAAGAGCCGGTTACCGTCGATGTACGATGAAACAACAGCTCTAGATGCTGGTGGGCTCATGTCCTACGGGGCGGAGGTCGCGCACAGCTACCAGCGCGTCGCCTATTATGTCGACAGAATCCTCAAGGGAGCAAAACCAAGCGACCTGCCGGTGGAACAGCCGACGAAGTTCGAGTTTGTGATCAATCTTAAGACCGCGAAACAGATCGGTCTGACAATCCCGCCGAATGTACTGGCAAGAGCGGACAAGGTCATCAAGTGATAAGGGACGAGGGACGAGTGGATTAAGGCAAAAAAACATGAAGAAAAAATTCACGGTCCTTGCTCTTGGCGCTACGCTTTTTGCGCTTTGCTATTCTACGTCGGCGCAGCAGCCGGCGAAAGTCCCGCGCATCGGATATCTGACGGCCGCCGGCCAGCCCGGGATGGCTCCCCGCACCGAGGCGTTCCGCCAAGGCTTGCGCGATCTCGGATACGTCGAGGGCAAAAACATCGTCGTCGAGTGGCGCTTTGCCGACGGCAAAGCCGACCAGCTTCCGGGGCTGGTTGCCGAACTGATCGCACTCAAGGTCGATCTCATCGTCTCGGCCGGGCCTGGGGTGACCCGCGTCGCCAAGCAAACCACTTCCACGATTCCGATCGTGATGGCATTCGACAATGATCCGGTGGGCAGCGGATTCGTGGCGAGCCTGGCGCATCCCGGTGGGAACATCACCGGCCTCTCGACGATCGAGCCGGAACTGAACGGCAAACGACTGGATCTATTGAAAGAGATCCTGCCGCGCCTCGCGCGCGTCGCCTACTTCGGCACTTCGACCAATCCAGGCCTCAAGGCAGCACTGAAAGAGGCGGAGCGTGCGGCCAAGGCAGCCGGAATCGTCGTGCAATATGTTGAAGTATCGAGTTTCCAAGACATTGAGAGCGGCTACCGGGCGGCAATCAAGCAACGCGCCGAAGCAGCGTTGATGAACATCTCCGGGCCAATTAATCAACCGAATCGAAAAGCGATTGTCGATCTTGAATTGAAATACCGGCTTCCGGTGATGCACGACGTTCGTGGCCCCGTGGATGCCGGCGGACTGATGTTTTACGGCGTGAACCTAAGCGACATGGACCGGCGTGCTGCAACGTATGTCGACAAGATCCTAAAAGGCCGCTCGCCGGCGGAATTGCCTGTCGAGCAACCGACGAAGTTCGAGTTCGTGATCAACTCAAAGACGGCGAAACAGATTGGCCTGACGATTCCGCCGAAGGTCCTCGCCCGGGCGACCAAGATCATCAAGTGACAAGGGGCGAGTGTCGAGTGTCGGGTGAAGGAGGCAGAGAAATAACCATGAAGAAAAAAATCACGGCCCTTACCCTTTGCGCCATGCTGTTAGCGCTTTGCTATTCTGCGTCGGCGCAGCAGCCGAAGAAAATCGCCCGAGTAGGCTGGCTAACCATCGGCTCCCGGTCCATGATTCCGGAACGTTATGAGGCGTTTCGGCAAGGCTTGCGCGATCTCGGATATATCGAGGGTCAGAACATCGTCATCGAGCGAGCAAACGCCAGCGGCAAGGTCGATCGCCTCGCCGATGCAGCTGCCGAGCTGGTCCGCCTCAACGTTGATGTGATAGTGACCACAGGTACGACGGCGGTTTTCGCAGCCAAACAGGCCACAAGCACCATCCCGATCGTCATGACAACCGGCGACCCTCTGGCGACGGGAATCATTACTAATCTCGCTCGACCAGGGGGAAACATCACAGGGCTGACAAACGTTGCTATAGATTTGGCGGGAAAGCGATTGGAACTGTTAAAGGAGGCGGTTCCTAAGCTCACCCGTGTGGGAGTCCTCTTGAACCCCGCCGATCCAAGTAGCGCGGGCAGCTTGAAAGAGACGAGGGCAGCCGGACGGGAGTTGGGGATCCAGGTCCAATCTCTGGAGGTGCGAAATCCCAGCGATTTCGAGACTGCGATCAAAGCGGCAAGTGGGGGTCGAGTCAACGCTCTCATCATTGTGCAGAACGCCCTCATCAACGCTCACCGAGCACGAGTCGTTGAACTTGCGACAAAGAATCGATTGCCAACCATGTTTGGGGAAGCGGCGCAGGTGGAAGCCGGGGGGCTGATGTCCTATGCGCCAAATTCTGCTGACCTGTTCCGCCGCGCCGCAGTCTACGTAGACAAGATTCTGAAGGGAGCCAAGCCCGCCGATCTGCCGGTCGAGCAACCGAAGAAGTTTGAGTTCATCATCAATCTCAAAGCGGCCAAACAGATCGGCCTGACGATTCCGCCGAATGTATTGGCGAGAGCGGACAAGGTGATTCGATGACAGAAATCAGAGGTCAGAGATCAGAGGTCAGTAGTCAGAAGGCGAGCAGAGGTCTTGCGCTTAGCCTAGTGAGCGCCATGCTCTTTGCGCTTAGCTCTACTGCGGAAGCGCAACAGGCGGGGAAAGTTTATCGTGTCGGAAGATTGTTGGGGGGTTTATCTAGTTCCACATTCAGCATCGACGCACGACGACGAGAGCTGCGCGAGCTCGGATATGTCGAGGGCAAGAACATCTCTTTCGAGCTTCGCTCCGCGGAAGAAAAAGCCGACCGGCTCCCCGCTCTGGCTGACGAGCTGGTTCGGCTCAAGGTCGATGTCATCATTGCAGGTGGTCCAAACGATGGTCTGACCGCCAAGAAGGCTACCAAAACGATCCCCGTCATTTTCACGGATTCCCCCTCCGATCCGGTTGCGCTAGGCTTGGTTGATAGCCTGGCGCGGCCCGGAGGGAACGTCACGGGATTTTATTCCATGGCCGATGTTTTGGCTGGCAAACGACTGGAGGCACTTAAAGAGAGCTTTCCCAAACTCGCTCGCGTCGCTGTATTGCGTTATGGCAGGCTTGGCGGCGATGACTCGCAATGGAAAGAAAGCCAGCGCGCCGCACACCAACTAGGGCTGCAACTTCACTCTATGATGATGAGCCGCGCTGACAACAACTATGAGACCGCCTTTAAGGAGGCGGTCAGGGCAGGCAGCGCCGCTCTTGCCGTGACGCGGCACCGGTTGTCGCAATCCAGCGTAAACCGAAAACGGATCATCGAGCTGGCGGCGAAATATCGTTTGCCGGCTATTTACTATCGCGAAGATTTTGTCGAGCAAGGCGGGTTGATGTCCTATGGCGCCGACGAGGTCGAGCCCTTCAAGCGCGTCGCGTCGATGGTCGACAAGATCCTCAAAGGTACCAAGCCCGCCGACATTCCCGTCGAGCAATCAACCAAGTTTGAATTCGTCGTCAATCTCAAAACAGCCAAGCAACTCGGCGTGATCATACCGCCGGAGGTGCTCGCCCGGGCGAACAAAATCATTCGGTGAGGTGCGAGCCGTGAGGCGAAGGGTAAGGAGAGAACGATGAGTCACAAGATTGTTTTTCTTGCGCTTAACGCTTTGCTCTATGCGCTTTGCCTTCCCGCGTCGGCGCAGCAGCCCGCAAGGATGTTTCGGATCGGATTTCTGACCGGTTCCTCCCTCTCCTCTCAGTTGGCGCGGAACGAGGCATTCCGGCAGGGTCTGCGCGAGCTCGGTTACGTCGAGGGCAAAGACATTTTGATTGAGTGGCGCTGTTACGAGGGGAAACGAGATCGCCAGCGCGCGCTCGCGGATGAGCTGGTGCGTCTCAAGGTCGATGTCATCGTCGCGGTAGGTTCCGGAGATATACAGACAGCCAAAGAAGCGACCTCGACCATTCCCATCGTCATGATGGTGGGTGGCGATCCGGTTGCAAGCGGTTTCGTCGCCAGTTTGGCGCGACCGGGCGGGAACATTACCGGGCTGGCCACCCTTCGTCCGGAGCTTAGCGGCAAGCGTCTGGAGCTTCTCAAGGAGATCGTTCCGGAGCTCTTGCGCGTGGCATTCGTAGCGAGTCCAAACAACCGAGACTACGCCGATGAAAAGAAAGAAATCGAGCTTGCCGCGGCTGCGTTCGGAATCAAGCTTCGTGTTCTTGACGTCAAAATTCCGAAGGATGTCGACACCGCTTTCCAAACGGCTACCAGGGAGAAGGCTAATGCCGTCCTTTTCCGAGTGGCGGGCCCGCTAGCCCAGCTCAGCGCCCACAGATCGCAGCGTTCGCAGTCAAGCATCGGCTCCCGACGATGTATGACATTGCGGAATATGTGGAAGCCGGCGGACTTATGAGCTACGGAGTCAGTGCGATCGACTTGGCCCGCCGCGCCGCCACGTATGTCAAGATCCTCAAAGGCGCTAAGCCCGCCGATCTCCCGGTGGAGCAACCGATAAAGTTTGAGTTCATCATCAATCTCAAAGCGGCCAAGCAGATCGGGTTAACAATTCCTCCTAATGTTTTGGCTAGAGCCGACAAAGTAATCCGATGAACCGAACAACCCAAAATCCAAAACCTGTACTAAGATTTATCGAAGTATCGAAAATCGATGCTATCCCATATCCGCCTTGACGCCGTTTTTGGCGCACTCCTCTTCGTACATTCTGCGCATGGAATCGTCTTCGTCCTCGAACTCGATCTGTTCGATGCCCTTTTCTTCCTTCTGCACCGCCGTGTTGGCGTGGAGGGCGACGAACTTGCAGGGCTGATTGCCGGTGTTGTAGTGCTGGTGCCACGTGCCCGCCGGCGGCGAGATGCAGGTCCCCTCGTGCCAGTCGTAGCGTTCCGGTTTTTCCCCTTCGTTCCACATTAAAGTATAGCCGGTGGAGTCGAGCAAAAACACATGCGCGCCCGGTCCGTGGCGGTGCGCTTTCTTGTAGCGGCCTACCGGGAACTGCGAGACGTGGGCGAGCATCGCGCTGCCGGACATGTGGATATACATGTTGCGCGTTCCCTTGCCGCGCTTCTCCCGGGGCACGAGGTTGATCTTCCGGATATCGGGGATGAAGTTCGAGTGCAAAATACCGCCGTAATATTCCGTGAAATATTTTCCCTCTTTAGAGAAAAATTCCGCGTCGCCGGGATCGAAGCGGTCCTTGAAAATATAGTTCGTGTTGTAGATGAACTCCGGATCGCGGAAAAGCTCGAATGAAACCGGCTGGCTGGTCAGAGCGAAATAGCGGCACGGCTCAGTGCCGCTCGCGTTGAAGTGCTGATGCCAAGCATTGAGCGGGATGGCGAAAGTCGATCCTCTTTCCCATTCAAAGGTCCGCTTCGGCGTGCCCTCATACCAAATCGTCGTCGCGCCGCGTCCCGCAGCCACAGTAATGATCTCTTCGTAGAGCTGGCGTTGCGGTTTGGTGCTCTTACCGGGGTCGATCTCGGCGATATAAGCGTCGGCGACCATCTGATCGGAAAACGTGCAAATGGCGCCCTTGCAATCCTTGCGCTTCCAATACTCGAGCTTCTCCGTGCGCACGTCTTGCACGAAAGCGCCGCCGATGATCGGTACACCTTCCGACTCGATCCACTTTCTGTAAGGACTGTATTTGTCCATCATGAACTGAACATAGGGATGAACTTCGAATTCCTTTGTTGGTCCTGCCATGCGACCTCCCTCTGCGCGTAAACTTATGGCAAATTATCGCGGGCTAAAAAACCTGTCAACTGTATTGACAAGAAAGTTTCGCTGCGATAGGTGAAACAAAAGTTTCATGCCCGCTATTCGACAGATTTTAACCAAGGTCAACTCGCTCAACGGGGCGCAAAAGAGACTCGGCCATTACTTGCAAACCGACAGCTCCGCTCTCTTGCTTTCCAACGTAGGCGATCTCGCCCGAGCAGTAGGGGTCAGCAAGGCGACCGTAGTGCGCTTCGCCAAGAGTTTGGGCTATAAAGGGTTCCCGGAACTAAGGCGAGACATTCAGCAGGAGATGCGCCGCAAACTGCGCGCAGCCGACCGCATGGAAGAGACCTTCGCCGAGCTGGACAACGGCGAAAACATATTGGCCAAGCTGATCAAGCGCGACATCCAACTGCTCGAGGAAACACTTCAAGCGGCTTCGTTTCCGGATTTCCACAAGGCGGTGGAGATTATCCTGCGTTCACGGAAGGTGTTCCTCATCGGTCTTAACGCCTCTATGGCGCTTGCTTATCTCCTCCATTTCCGCCTCGTGCGAGTCAAAAAGGAAGCCCACTGGATCTTTCTCACCGGCGGGACTTCGCTCTTGGAGCAGCTCGCCTTTATGGACGCGGGCGACATGCTGATCGCTATCGACTTCCTGCAAGTGCCGAGGGAGGTCCAGACCGCGCTGCAACACGCCAAGAGAGTCGGAGCGACGATCTTGGGCATTACGGACTTTCCCACTTCGCCTATTGCCCGGGCCGCGGACGTTTGCCTCTACGTAAAACGCGGACTACATACGACGGTCAATTCGCTTACGCCGGCCTTTTCGCTGGTCAACGCCTTAGCGATCGCGGTCAGCTGGGCGACGAAGGGCGACTCGATCAAAGCGTTAACTGACCTCGATAGATTGCTGGAGGGGCAAAGGCCATAATCGTAGTTCATTTCTAGGAAAGGAGTTTTATCCATGGCGACAAAGTTGAAATTTGGATTACTGCTACCGCACTTTTGTGAGTATGGTTCGACCGAACTCTGTATCGAAGGATCGAAAAAGGCAGAGGCTTATGGTTTCGACTCGGTATGGGTCAGAGACCATCTGGTTTTTGAACCCCACGGGATGGAGGGCGAAGACAATACCCACATCGAGGGATTGTTGATCCTCGCGGCGGTCTCGTCGGTGTGCAAGAAGTTGATTCTTGGCACCGGCACGGTGATTTCGCATCGCCACCCGATTCATTTGGCGCAATCGATGGCTGGGCTCAGCACCATGTGCGATGACCTAATCATGGGTCTCGGACTCGGTACTTTCCCCCACGAATTCGAAGCGGCGGGATATAAAAAGGTAACTTTGCAGGATCGCGCCAACATGGCGAAAATCAACGCCCAACTCTGCCGCCGGTTCTGGGCCGGTGAAAAGATCACCTATAAGGACGACTATTATGACTTCAAAGACGTGGAGCTGAAGCCGACACCAAAGAACAAAATTCCGATCTGGTACGGCGGCGGCACCCCGGCTTCATGCCGTCGCGCGGCGGACTACTGCGACGGCTGGATGCCGGGCCGTATTCCCACGGCTACTTTTAATAAGATGGTCAAGTATCTCGAAGAGCAGTGCAAACTGACGGGACGACCCATGGTCACCACCGGCGCGATCCCCATCACCAGCATCGACAAGAACAGAGACGTCGCGCTCAGCAAGGTTAACGTCAAGGGTCTGATCAACGAAGGCAACGCCCCCAGCAAGAAAACCTGGGTCAAACCGGCATCCGGCACCTTCTCGAAGGTCGAGGACATCGAGGGCCTACTCATGGCGGGTACTCCGGCGGACATCGCACGTGATACCAAACGATATGAAAATGCCGGTCTCAATCATATCGTTTTCGATCTGCGCTTCCGCTACGCCGACTGGTACCAGCAGATCGACTTGTTGGGTCAAGAAGTTTTGCCAGCCGTGCGGGCGTAAACGAATGTTCAAGGTTCAATGTTCAAGGTTCAACGTAGAGGACTTCAGACCATCTTAAACCTTGAACTTTGAACTTTTGAACCTTGAACGGTTGTTAGGAGATTTTCATGCGCACTGAGAAAGTTAACTTTTTTAGCGAAGGCATTAAGCTCTCCGGCGTGCTCTACCTGCCGGATTCCGACCAAGGCAAACCTTATCCCGGGATTGTTCAGGGACCCGGCTTTCTCGGCCTCAAAGACGCCAAACATTACATCATGATGTTCGAAAAGCTGTGCGCGGCGGGCTACGCCTGCCTCTGCTTCGACTATCGCGGCTGGGGCGACAGCGAGGGACAGGAACGCGGCTGGGTCCTGCCCAAGTGGCAAGCAGAGGATATCCGCAACGCCATCACGTTTATGCAGACCCGTCCGGAAATCGATCCCGACCGCATCGCCACCTATGGTTCGGGCGGCACTGGCGGCGGCAATGCCGTCTACGTTGCGGCCATTGATGCTCGCGTCAAGTGTTGCGTCAGCTATCTCGGCGTCAGCAGCGGTCGCGATTGGCTGCACTCGATGCGCCGTGAGTACGAATGGGTCGATTATCTCAAAAGCATCGACGAAGATCGTAAGAAACGAGTGACCACGGGCTCGGGTGCTATCGTTAGCGCGCGTGAGGGCGGCATCATGGTACAAACGCCGGAGCGTCAAACCACCACTATCAAGAAAGACGTTGCGGATAAAATCCCCGATGCCATGCCGCTCGCTTGCGCGGAAGCAATTCTAGAATACAGCCCCATTGATGTGGTCCAAAAAATTTCGCCGCGTGGCGCCTTGTTTATCGCTGTGGAAGGCGACGCGGTTACGCCGGAGCAGCAGTCTTTCGATCTTTACGAAAAAGCCGGCGAGCCGAAAAAATTGGTGCTATACAAAAAAACCACCCACTACGGTATCTATAACGATTACTTCGACGATGTCGCGGCGAATGTCATTGACTGGTATAACCGCCATCTTAAGTATCACAAGGTCGAAGTCACCGAAAAGAAATAGGAGCTTGTCATGAATAAGATTTCATTTGGTGTGAGAGTGCCGAACTCCGGTCCGCTCTCCAGCATTGAAAACATTGTCAACGCCGCTAAATCAGCCGAAGAATTAGGCTTCGACGCCATCTGGGTTCACGACCACGTGGTCTGGAGCACCGAGATGCACCGGCACCATATCTCTTCCGGTGCGTTCGAAGCGATCACCGATTCACAGGAAGCAAATTTCTTCGAAGCGACCACGATCCTGTCGTACCTCGCGGCCGAGACCAAAAAGATTGTCTTGGGCGTGGCATGTTTGGTCATGCCCTGCCGCAACCCAATTTACGCGGCAAAACAGTACTCGACATTGGATCACCTGGCCAACGGCCGGTTGCTGGTCGGGGTCGGCCTCGGCTCTAAGGCGACCCGCGAGTCGGACGAATTCGGCGTTTTTGGCGTGCCCTATGAAAGGCGCGGTGACCGCGCCGATGAGTATATTCAAGCGATGAAGGCCATCTGGACCCAGCCCGTCGCTGCCTACAAAGGCGATTTCATCGAATTCAAAGGCGCCGAGGTTTATCCGAAGCCATTCCAGAAACCTCATCCACCCGTTTGGGTGGGCGGCTGGATGAAGCTCGCCGCCAAGCGCGCCGGCAAATACGGCGAGGGTTGGATACCCGGTTGGCTTTCGCCGAAGGAAATGAAAGTGGGCTGCGACATTTTGGCTCAGACGGCGCGGGACAATGGCCGCGATCCCTCGAAGATCACCATCGCTGTAGAAAAACTCGCGACCATCGCGAAAACCCGTGATGAAGGCCTGAATCTTGCCATGCCGACTTTGAAGACCAGCAGCGAGAGCTACGAGCGTGACATCGACAGCATGCAGTTCGCCCTCGACCGGCACATTTTTGGTTCCGTGGACGATGTGCGCCGGCGCATCGATGAGTTTATTGAAAATGGCGTGCAGCACTTCGAGCTCAAGATTATCTATCCGACGATGGATAGCTTGAATCGCCAGATGGATCTCTGGGCGGAGAATATTCTGCCGCGCTACAACTAACACCGTAGGAAAGCAGCCGTTCAAGGTTCAACGTTTAAAAGTTTAAGGTGGGGAGCGGCACATTGAACATTGAACCCTTGAACTATTGAACGGCGCGAAGCGCATCTATGAAGCTGTCATTTCAACTAAACGGCAAACCTTCGCAAGTAGACTGCGAGCCGCAGGAAACTCTTGCTGAAGTGCTGCGCAACACGCTGAATCTTAACGGTACGAAGGTTTCCTGCGAAGTCCAGGTTTGCGGCGCCTGCACGGTATTGGTCGACGGTGTGCCCGTCAGCGCCTGTACCTATTTGGCCTATGAAGCCCGCGGCAAAAGCGTCACGACCATCGAAGGACTCGAAAAGCCCGACGGCACGCTCCATCCGCTGCAGCAAGCGTTCATCGACGAGTTTGCTTTCCAGTGCGGCTACTGTACACCGGGCATGATCATGTCGGCGAAAGCACTGTTGGACGAGAATCCTAAACCGACGCGGGATGAGATTATCCACCACATGGACGGCAATATCTGCCGTTGCACCGGCTATGTGCCCATCGTCGCCGCGATTCAGCGCGCCGCGGAAGTGATGGCGAAGGAGACCAAAAAGTGAGCGCCGAAAAGAAAACTGACTTTCACGTCGTCAATCACTCTCTGCCCCGCCGCGACGGCCGGGTGAAAGTCACCGGCAAAGCGCAATACGTTGCTGATTTGAAGCTCATCGGCATGGCTTACGCAAAGGTACTACGCAGCCCCTATGCTCACGCGAAGATCTTATCGATCGACAAATCGCGGGCGGAGGCCCATCCCGGTGTTCATTGCGTGGTGACCGGTAACGACCTCGAAGGCCTTAACCCTTACTACGGCCACGCGGTCAAGGATCATCCGCTCCTCGCCATCGACAAGGTCCGCTACGCCGGGGAGCCCGTGGCCGCGGTTGTGGCAGTCGATGAACGGACGGCGTTTGAGGCGTTAGAATTCATCGATGTCAAGTATGAAGAATTGAAAGGCGTCTTTACGCCGGAGGAAGCTCTAGCGGAAGACGCACCGCTGCTACATGAGCGCCAGTTTGAGGCCGGCGCCCTGCGCGGTTTCGAAGGCGAAGTGACCGCTGGGAAAGGCACGAATATTTGCCAAAGCCATAAAATCCAGTGGGGCGACGTCGATAAGGCATTCAAAGAAGCCGCGGCGGTGGTGGAGGGCAATTACTACTTTCCCATGACCTACGCCTACGCCATGGAGCCCTACGTCGCCATCGCCGAGGTCAACGACCAGGGCGTGACCATTTACTCTTCGGCGCAGCACCCGTTTATGGTGCGCCATGATTTGAAATCAGTCTTCAATTTGCCGGTCAGCGCGGTGCGCTTGATTGTCCCCTTTGTCGGCGGCGGCTACGGCAGTAAGTCGTACACCAAAATCGAGCCGCTGGTGGCGGCCTGCGCCTGGAAGGCGAAGCGGCCGGTGAAACTGCAGCTCACCGTCGAAGAAGCTATGCTGACGACACGCAGCGACGACGCGTACACCTGGATGCGCACGGCAGTGGACGCCAATGGCAAAATCATCGCCCGCCAGGCGAAGATTGTCATGAACACCGGCGCCTACGCCGAGAACAGCCCTCTGGTGGTCGAGAAATCGACCAACCGATGCGTCGGTCCCTATGCGATTCCCAACGTTCTGATCGAAAATTCGTCACTCTATACGAACACCGTGCCCGCCAGCTCTTATCGCGGCTTCGGCTGCGCTCAAGTAACCTTGCCGGGAGAATCGCAGATCGATGAGCTGGCGGCGAAGATCGGCAAAGACCCTTACGAGTTTCGCTTGGCGAATGCGGCCAAGCCGGGCGAAGAGTTTTTTCCCGGCATGCGCCCCTTTGACGGCACGTTGAAACAAGATCTGGAGACCGCCGCAAAGGCCATTGGCTGGGGTGAACCCCTGCCGAAGGGCCACGGCCGCACCGTCGCTTGCTCCGGCAGCGACGCCGGCGCCTACCCGCTGACTTCCACTGCCATCCGGGTCCACGCGGATGGCTCGGTGACGATACTGATCGGCAGTACGGAGTTGGGGCAGGGAAGCCACACGGTTCTGCCGCAGATCGCCGCGGAGGAACTTGGAGTTCCCTTCGAGAAAGTCCGCGTGGTCTCTTCGGATACGGCGATCACGCCCTACGACCGCTCCACCGGCGCCAGCCGTACGACCACGTTAATGGGCAGCGCCATTCTCGATGCCAGCCGTGACGCGATTCAGCAAATGGTCGTCATGGCTGCCGACGTGCTCAAAGTAAAAGTCGAACAGATCGAGGCTGTTCGCGGCGGCGTGCGCTGCGGCGAAGCTCAGTTGAACTGGTCGGAAGTCATCAGTAAATTCTACGGTTTGCCGGATGGCGAAGTGATCGGCCGCGCCTATATTCGCAAGTCCGGCAGATTTTCCGCTCTGCCGGTTTTCTGGGAAGCGGCCGCGACAGGTGTGGAAATCTCCGTCGATGAGGAAACCGGTAAAATCACCATGGAGAAACTCGCCACCGTCGGCGATGTCGGTCTTGCCATCAACCCAGCGCTGGCCGAAGGACAGGATATCGGCGCGGCGACCATGGGCATGGGAATCGGCCTCTTTGAAGAGCTGGTTTACGATGGCCCGCAGCTCATAAACGGCTCGATCCTGGATTATCGTCTGCCGCGATTTTCAGATTTGCCGAAAAAGGTCGAACTGCACCTCGTACAAAACCAGGACGGCGTCGGACCCTACGGCGCCAAGGGTGGCGGCGAAGCGTCGTTGAATTCGATGGCGGCCAACATCGCCAACGCCGTGGATCGTGCCGTCGGCGTGCGCATTCGCCAAGCCCCGCTCTCGCCGGAGCGAGTTTGGCGCGCTTTGAAAGAAAAAAGGTAGTTCAACGTTCAAGGTTCCGAGTTCAAGGAGGGAGATTCCGGAACTCGTTGAACTTTGAACATTAAACCTTGAACAAGCAATTTTATGATGCCCCTAAGACGATTCACGATTCATCAACCGAAGACAATCGCTGAGGCGTCTCAGATGCTCGGTGAGTTGGGTGAGAAGGCGCGACTCTACGCGGGCGGGACAGAGCTGCTGCTGGCCATGAAACACGATCTGTTGCGCTACGAACATCTTATCGACGTGAAGACCATTTCGGAGCTGAGCAAGATCGAGTTGAAAAATGGGTCTCTAATGATCGGTAGCACGGCGACGCATCGCGCCATCGAGCGCGCACCGGCCGTGAAGGAAAACCTGCCTGTGTTAGTTCAGATGGAAACCAAAGTCGCCAACGTGCGCGTGCGCGCCAGCGGCACGTTGGGTGGCAATCTTTGTTTTGCCGAACCACATTCCGATCCGGCGACCCTATTGCTCGCTCTCGGTGCCAGAGCCCTGGTGCAAGGGAAAGCTGGAACAAAAACCGTAGCCATCGATAAGCTCATCACCGGCGCTTATGAAACCTCGCTGGCCGCTGATGAACTCTTGGTAGGTGTTGAAATTCCGATACCAGCGAAATCCCAACGAGCCGCCTATCTTAAATTTCAACTCCACGAACGCCCGACGTTGAGCTTGGCGCTCGTGTTGGATGTTGACGGCGACAAGATCATCACAGCCAGGGCAGTCGTCGGAAGCGTCAGCGCGGTCCCAACTCAATCCAACAAAGCGAACGGGCTCTTGCTTGGTTCCCGGGCGCAAATCGAAAAACAATTGCCGCAAGCGGCCGAAGCTCTCGCCGAAGCTGCCGATCCGGTCGATGATCTCGAAGGCAGCGCCGACTATAAGCGCCACCTAATCGGCGTCTTCTTGAAGCGAGCGTTTGCCCAGGCGCTGTCTTAATTTACCCATTCCTAGGCGAACGAATTTTGACTCACTGACTAAATCATCTCCCTTTAAGAAGAGCGATTCGTGCGTCAGAGTTGCTGCCCAGGAGTCATTTAGGAATACCAGTTTTTCCTCCGAATGACATGAACAGACGGCCATTTTGCCGTTGCACGATTCTTGCTCCTAAATCCCTTACTACACCGTAGCTGATTCCACAGAGACCTTTCGCTAAGGAGGCGTTATGGGTCTTTTTACGGAATTTATCAGACGATTATTCATCGAAGTCAGCCCCGTTTGGAAGTGGGCTCAAAGAAACTGGCACATAGTCTTGATCTGCCTCATCGCCAGCTTCTTGGCGATAAAGTACTGGCACAAAAGGAAAGTGTAACAACTCCATCCTACTATCCGACAGCGTACGGTCGTCGAGTCGCCTAATACTCCACCCTCCGGATACTAACTAGCGATGTCATTTCACAGCCAAGTCGGGTCCCGCTGTTCGCGGTGATTTTAGCTTTTCTTATTCTTGACGCTTTGCTAGCCGTGAGATAGTTTCTGCGCCAAGGGGGAAGTAATGAGCGGCGAAAAAACCGTAGACAGTATCACATTTCGGATTCGGCACACGATGATGCTGGTCAGCGACCTGGATCGGAGCATCGAGTTTTACACGGGCCTTCTCGGCATGGATATCCAGCGTATCCGGCCTAACCCTGAGAAAAAAGAACGCGTCGGCTACCTCGGCTATGGCACTGAGGACGAGTATCCGGGACTCGAACTGATAGAGACGGGCGGTCCGGGCCATGTCAAAGAAATGCGTCCGTGGTACGGCCATGTCGCGTTGTATGTGTCCGATCTCTACAAGTTAGCGGAAAAACTGAAAGCGGCGGGCGTAAAATTTACGTTGGACCCTCAACCGAACCGACCCGGAAGTCAGGACCACGTTGCGTTCATCCTGGACCCTGACGGCTATACCGTGGAGCTCACCGAGCGCCACTCGAAAAGTGGGCCGCCGCTCCAGCGAGCTTGACTTTATCGCTGGCTCATTCTAGCGAACAAACAATTCCCGGTATCGCCGACTATACTCTTCTAACTTCTCGGCGAGCTGCACACGGCTCGGAAAAACCTTGAGATGACTGGGATAACCTTCCGGCTTCAAGCCTGGCTTGGCCGACTCCCTGCCTCTCTGGACAAAGATCCTCTGTCCTTCATCGGAGAGCGCAAAGTCGATGAAAAGTCTCGCCGCGTTGAGGTGAGGCGCCCTGTCAACAATGCTGATCGGGTGGGTGGCTATAATCGCGGGCTCGAAGGCGATCCAGTCGACCGGTGCTCCTTGTCTTTTCATGAGTTGCGGCCGGTACCAGTAGGCGACGATCTGCAAATCATACTCTCCTGCCCCCAAGAGCTGTGTGGCTAGAGAACGCCCGCTGCGGATCGCGACTTCTTGCTTGGCGAGCGCTTGCATGAACGCCATTCCCTTTTTCTCTCCCATCAGATAAAGCATGTTGGAAAACCAGCGATCCTCATTTTGATCCAACACCATCCGACCCTTCCAACGGGCATGAAGGAGGTCTTCGTATCGCGCCGGCAGCTCGTCGCGTTTCACCCGTTTCGTGTTGTAGGCGGTCACGATCAAGTTGTCGTACAGGTCGGTCCAATAGCCATTGGGATCCTTGAATCCTTCGGGATAGGCGGTAGCAAACGGCGACTTGTAAGGGATGATGAAACCTCTTTTTTGCATGTGATAGGTTTCAAATTCTCCGACACTGACGACATCAGCGGTATAGGTGCCGGTGTTGCGCTCCACGTTCATGCGGCTAAGGATTTTTTCGTGGGTGGAGCGAAAAATATCGGTTTTGACGAACGGGTACTTTGCCTCGAATGCAGTGGTTAACGACCGCGCAAACTCTGTTTCCACGGACGTATAGAAAACCAACCTGGCTTCTTTTCTTGCGGCGTCGATTAACATGCGCGGTAATGAGTCGGTGTCGGCTCCACGGAGCGGATCAGCGAGCAAAGGCAAAGAGATCGTCACAATCAAAACAGCTAGTTTGCCAATCATCCTAACCTCCTCTACCTGTGGCCTTGTTGCCGAACCATCCTTCGAGCCGAGCGCGTGTTGCCGCCGTGCGCCTCGCTGTTCATAGTTTGGAAACGAATTCACTACCCTTGATAAGAAATCGCCAGGGCTTGTGCTTCCACTTGCCGGCATAATCGACGCCGATGCGCGGCCTCGTTACGATGGCTGGCGTCGACTCACCGTCATCGCGTATATACAGGATGCTGCCACAGAGATCGCTGCCGTTTAGAGTTCGGTCGATGGCGAAAGCCTCACAGAGCTTGCCCGGTCCACTCGCCACCTGGCGCGGCTTTTCGATGCCTCTTCGTTTCTTCATCAAGGCAATTCCTCCAACCGGCTGGACTGCGCGGATCAATACGGCGGCGGGAAAATCCTTTTGCTCCGTGACGATATTGAGCATGTGATGGAAACCGTAAACGAGGTAAACATAAGCATGGCCGGCCGGGCCGAACATGATCTCCGTGCGTGCGGTTCGCCCGCGTGACGCATGACACGCTTGGTCTTGGGGGCCGACATAGGCTTCGGTTTCGACGATCCGGCCAACGGTTGTACCCTCTGGATGTTTTCGCACCAAGTACTTACCAAGCAGTTGCCGGGCGACATCAAGGGTTGATTGCTCGTAGAACGAACGGAGAATTTTCACGGCTTACGCGAGTGCTTCCTTGAGCCGCTGGGCAAGCTCTTTGCCAAGTTTGTGAGTCTGCCCCGGGTTGTATTTTGTAGTTTTCCACTGCAATACATCGAACGGCAGTTTTTCGATAGAGGTTGAACAAATGTGGATGCACGGCTTGTTGAGCGCGTGCGCATAGCCTGTTTCGTACAGGACGTTGGGCTTGGCTTCGGAAAGATCGACGAAGACGGCGATCGATTCGCGAATGAGACTTTGAATCTCGGCCACAACATTGCCCTGGAACTCGCGCCGGTCGACTCGCGTGCATACCGCACCGACTTGTTCGGCTGCGTATCTCATCGCAACGAAAAACACGTCCTCGTACTGCGGCGCAAACGGCATGGCGGCAAAGACAAGCTTCTCGACGTTTGTTGCCTTGGGCGGGTTCGAACGCGCCTTGGTCGTTTCAAGCTCAGCCAGAAGAGCCGGTACCAAGCCATCGAGAGTAACCACGCCTTTAGACGGTAAACTCCTCTTGAGGCCCGGAATCACGATGAATGCGCCGTCGGCCTTCACGGCATCCTGATAATTCTGCGCTTGACGGCTCGCCTCGGTCGTCAACCCTGGGAAATCCCAGTTTTTCACCTCCACGATGAACTGCCGACCATCCGGCGCGTAGACGATAAAATCAGGCGCCAGACCGCCAATCGCTTTCTCCGTCGCAAACTTGATCCCCGCTTCGCGAAGCTGCTCCGCGATCAACTGTTCGTAATCTTTTTCCGGTTGGTTTGACATGTGATTTTCGGTATCGCAAACCCGATTACCTCGCGCAAAGACGCAAAGTACGCCAAGGTTCGGAGAAATAAAAGAATCTTTTCTTTGGGCTCTTGGCGTCTAGGCGTGACAAATTTTCTTGAATTGGTCTGTTAAACATTTCAAACGCAAGAATCTAATGCCGGTTTAGAAGCTCACTAAAGCAATCGATTTGCGAAAAGATTGGAAGCCGTGTGCAATGCCGGCAGTCCATTATTCCGACTGAGGCAGTTCGTCCGTGATTTCAACCCAAGGGGCTTTTGAGCCAACCCAGATATGCTTAGATGGCTTAACTCCAGGATCCGTATCTAAAGTTCCTAAACGGAGGCGAATATTTTCCGGGTGCGCATCATTGCGTTTGAGGATCGGTGAGCCGCACCGCCCGCAAAAACATCGCCGCTTGCCGGGAGAAGACTCCCATTGCTTGAGTAACTCTTCCCCCGCAACAAAACGGAATGAGGCGGCCGGAATCGTAGCGCCGGTGCCGAAGGAAGCTCCTGACGCCTTGCGACACTGGCCGCAATGGCAGTTGCTTACCGATTTTAGCTCGGCATGGATTTCGTACTGAATGCCGGGAGAAAGACATGAACCTTTAAGCATAAAGCCCCCATAATCCTGCGAACTTTCCAAGCATAGAATCCTGAGTTTGGGCTAATAATATCATTTAACTTTAAGCGCGAGCCTAACTCGGCTGTGATCATGCGACTAAAGCCCATTATAGTATCTATTGCCGCCGAGGCTCACTGTTTCCAGTTTCATTCTTCAGTAAGAACAAGCTTCTCCACAATGGGATTTCAGAACGAATCCATTCATGCAAAGTTCGAAGGAGTACCAAGATACAGCAATCGTTGTTTTGTTTGTCGTTACGAACCTTTCTCGAAACGCACACTGGTTAGTTTCGCCTCGGCCGGAGCAATAACGCTGACATCTATCGCTGTCACTAGATCATTCTGATTTTGGTAGATGAACGGTTCCAATACCCACGGGTAACGGCGGAAATGCTCGAACATTCCGTATTCTTTTCTGCGATTCGAGCAATAAAGGCTGGATAGGGACCGACGGAAGCTGTGGGACAATCCGATCCAACTCTTGCGGGATACTCTTCGCATCAGTGATGTCAGCGATCACAAACCGCGCCATATGAGCAAGCGTAGAGACTGTCTCCGTTCGATCTCGATTAAGGGGTTTTTCAAAGTCAAATAGAACCGGTAGATAACCCCGATTCCGGAGTTCGTTGCGGATCTTATCCAGTACTATCTTTCGTTCCTTGCCGAAACTACCCAGGATTAGCACCACTTTTGAGCTAACGGTATCGATTACCTTTCTTATTTTTTCGTTTTTCAGAAGCAAATAAATGAATTGGGCAACCTCTAGGTTGTCTAACTGGATCGCGGATTCGTCTGGAGGGGTAATAATCAGGTTCGGCTGAGCAGCTCCTACGAGGTTGACATTCCAAACCGAAATTCCATAGATACGGGAGCCAGTAAGGTTTGCTTCTCGTAGATCGGCATCAACCATTAAAGAGCGTGAAAGATTTGCTCCTGCGAGGTCTGCCTGATAAAGGCTTGTGCCGTGAAGCCGGACGTCCATGAGGTTGGCGTTTCTCAGATCAGTTCCGCACAGGTTCGCCCGGCTCAGGTCACTTCCACTCAGGTCTGCACCACAAAGGATCGCACCAGTGCAATTGGCGGAATGAAGGTCAGCTCTACGAAAATCCGCTTCATACAGTTCCGCCCGCGCGAGAGTCGCCTGCTCAAGGTGAGCCCTGAGAAAAATTGCCTTGCTCGCTCGTGCACCTGTGAGATCCGCATTACAAAGATTTGCCTCCCTGAGAACAGCATGAGTGAGGTCGGCCTTACTAAGGTTTGCCTTGTTTAGATTTGCTCCGGTTAACAATGTGTTGCTGAGATTTGTATCAGCGAGGTTTGCTTCAAATAAATTTGCTCTCGCGAGTTGTGCATTAGATAAGTTTGCATAAGGGAGCCACGATTGACGAAGGTTTGCATCCTTGAAAGATGCAAAACAAAGCACAGCTTTGGTCAAAGATGTTCTGATTAGTTTGGATTCTGATAGGTCAGAATTTTGAAGGTCCGCCCCGTCAAGCCTAGCGAAGTTTAACGTTGCTCCGCCCAATTTCGCTCCACTTAGGTTTGTGCTACTAAGGTCAGCTTGACTAAGATCCGCATTCCACAATAGGCAACCTTGCAGATCCGCCGAACTCAGTTTGGCTCCTTGTAAATCTGCCCCAACGAGATCTGGAACTTCGTCGAGATTTTTCGCTCTCCTTTGGTTCCAAGCGTCCACGCTTTCCCGGAGGAGGGCAAGATGTTCGGGATTGGCCATCTGGCTAATTACCCGCTATTTTAAAGCGTCCTTCGATTGTCCGTCCGCCTTAACTTCCTTCACCAAACTCCAGTCTACCAGCTGGCTCAACGGGACCTCTTTAGTCATCTTGAGCCGTTCTTTGGTGAGCTGCACATCGAGGTGAATACCCTTATCGGAAATAATGCCGTCATCGGTGAAGGAGTTGATGGAGGTGTCATAAGCTGTTGCGGACTGCGCCGGGGTGATGCGGAGATAGTTGGACAACATTTGGACCGTCTCGGATCGGTTTTGCTTCATAAAGCGTGTTCCCCGCACGGAGGCGCGGACGACCCTCTTGACTTGTTCCCGGTGCCTCTGAAGTTTCGTATCCATCACGGCCATTCCCGAAAGCGGCAGTTCGATAATGTCGCCGAGGTAAATAAGCCGTTTGAACCCTTCGTCCTCCGCCTTGACGGCGAAAGCTACGTCAATCGGAGTAGCGTCAATGGAGCCGGCGCGCAGCGCCAACAGCCGCGTCGGGCTTTCGCCGGTGACAATGATTTTTACGTCTTTCTCGGGCTCCATTCCGAAATGTCGTATCGCTACACGGGAGAGATAATCCACCGTGCCCGCGACCGAATCGACGCCGATGATTTTCCCTTTGAGATCTTTCGGTGTCTTAATTTCCGGCCGAGCGACTAGCACATGCAGCGGGCGGCTAGCGAAGCCCGCCACCGCTTTAAGGGGCACCCCGGTCACCGCGGCGCGAAGCGCCGACCCCCACGCGAGCAGATAGTCCACATCGCCGGAAATTAAGGCTTTAACACCGAGGGCCGGCTGCATCTGAACTTTGTCGACCTCGATGCCCTCGTCTTTGAAATACCCTTTGCGCATGGCAACAACGACGGGAAATTCAAAAAGGCCCCGGCTTGGTGTCGCGATGATGATTCGCTCAGCCGCCATCGCGAAGGAGCTGCTGAGCATGATCAGAGCGAGCAGGTGAAGTGACGCGCAACCGAGACGAATTTTTGGATGCATTACAGTCATTCTCCTATTCCAGCCGGACGTTTTTGGTGAAATCGTATTGGTTTGAATAGTCGCCTTCGAAGGTAGAGGAGATTCTCCGTGAGTCCCAACCGCCAGCGAAGCATTTTTTCAGGAACGACATCATCCGGCTCCTGGCATCCTTGGCGGCGTCCTTGCGGTAGCGCCCCGGCATGGTGTCGTTGAGCCAGCCGTGCGGCGCGTCGCGGTACAGTCGCACGTGATAACTCTTCTTCGCCCATTCCAAACAACCACGGAAGCGGACCACATCGTCCACGGATATGATATGGTCCGCCTCGCCGAAAATTCCCAGCACCGGGCACGATACCTGGGCGACGAGTTTCTCGATGGGCGTAGGCCGAAGCTCATTGCCTTCCCATTCTTTGCCGCCGATGGCGCCGTAAAGTACGACCGCGCCGGCGATGTCATTTCTATTCGCGGCGAGCAGCAGAGGTTGTCGCCCGGTCTGGCACACGCCGATGATACCAATCCGCGCGCCATCGACAAGGTTCGATTTTTTCAAATAATCGACCGCTGCATTTAAATCCTCCAGGGCTTCATCGTCGCGCAGATCCACTCGCACTTGGCCTTTTTGCAAAGCTTTCCGGTCGCCGGTGAAGCGATGAAAAAGATCGGGCGCCAAACCGACAAAACCGGCTTGAGCGAGCTTTACCGTGAGATCTTTTGTGTGCTGATCGATACCGTAGCGCTCGTGAAGAATAATCACTGCCGGCCTTTTGCCTTTGGTCTTCGGCAACGCGCGCACGGCGGTGATGCCGCGGCCGAATCGAACAGTAGACGGTGTGATTCCCAATGCTCTCTTGACTGCCATGAATCCTCCGACTGCTTTTGGAATTGCGCGCTATGAATCGGGCTCAGACGGCATCAAGCTTATCCCCGCATCAGCGAAGGAGTCAAGGTTACCGAACCGCAAGGCGACCGAGGAGGGCCCGCTATAAAAATCGCAGATAAATTTTTACGACGGGAAGAGCGCTTAAGTTTTCAGCCGGACAGTGCGTACTTGTTCAACGCAAGCGAAATGCGGCAGAGAGATTTAACCATGATCCATGTTCAGCCAGAGTACGCAGGGTAATCATCGTAGGCGGCATCATAGGGAAATGACCGGATGCTGCTTCATCCAGCGCGTTTTGGGGTGCGAGCCAAAGACTTTCCGATACCTCCTCGGAGGAGGTCAGGGAAATCTGATTGTCAGGAAGCGTAGCCAGGTAGAAACGGGTGTCGAAGCGAACTGAGTACTTTTCGGGGGTAATCCGGTGGAAAAGGTAGGTTAGCTGCCCCAAATCGCAGAAAAGCCGCTCGGATTCTAACAACCGCGATAAAGAAAAGGTGCCGTTTGATAAAGCGCGCCGTTTCTCGCTTAGCCTTTCTGCGACATCCGCTTGCGAAACATCGGGCGCTATACCCCTTTCATCAATGAAAAAATGGATTCCGGTCTCTTCGAAAAGCTCTCTTACCCCCGCGACCCAATGGCCTAGACTCATTTCCGGGCCGATGTCGGCACCGAGGATTTTTTGGGCCTCTGATCGAGTGAGGCCGCGGCAGAGGGACAACATCTTCTCGGAGCAATCCTCGTTTTCCACACTTCCGCCGGGAAAGACCAAAAAGCCCCCCAGGAATTGCATTTCCGTGCGGCGCCTTGTCATCAGAACCTGGATACCTCCATTGGAATCAGGCCGAACAACAACAATCGTTGATGCTTTAATCGGATTCGTAATTTCACTCATGGTGCTTCACCGGATCTACTAAGGAGTTCATAAGTATCTAGACAATTTCCGTTCTTTAAAACCCAAGGGACGAGCCCTTCCAAGCGCGGGCAATGGGTCTGTGCCTTGTCGGCCACCACCCAATCCACTCCAGGGGCGGTTATGCCAACGGTCCGGGCCTGAACGCTTCCTATAGGATCGGATGCCCGCGCTCTCCACGACTCGCCCCTTAGTCTCGTATGTCTATTAACCAATGAACTCCTTAATAAGTTGGTCATTGAGACACTGATTCTATCGCTTACAACATTCCTTTTGGGAATCTGCACTGACGACGGTCCTGACGGACGGATGTCCGATGTGAATATGAGCGCCCGTGGCGGCCCCGGGAATTGCACCCCGGAAGGCGATGAAAGGGATCCCCGCCTGCCGGAGATAGGCGAGCAGTGATCGGCCCTCGTTGCTCTCCGGATGGAGCGCCACGTCTATGGCGTTTCGGTGATCGAACCGCAGGCGGTCATGGGTTGCGGTCTGGCCGAAGGCGGTAACGGGCAATCCGCGACCGAACGTTTGCAAAAAAAACTTTTCGACCTTTGGGGCATCTGCCAAGGACCAACCCGAGCCGCCGTTGAAACGGAGTAACGTCCCGGTTTCGCTATAGCCGCCCGTGGCCAAGCCCGGGAGGCGGACCAGCTCGTCACGCATGGTCACTTCTGTGATCGCGATGTCCGACTCCGTAATCCACCGCTTATCCTCTTCGACTCGGATGATCGCGTCGGCCAGAGCTCGCTCCACCTGGTTCACTTCGGCGCGAGAAATCAGGCCCTGATTGTAATACTCCCGCCGCCGCTGATACTCGATCGTGAGCCTGTTCTTCTCTTCCTCGTGAAGCGCCATTAGCTTTTCCGCGCTGGCGCGTGATTCCTTCATCCTTTCTACAACCTCGGCGCGCAACTTGGCGAGTTCCGCGTCCGCCGTATTGCGAGATGACGTCGGCCGCTTTGTCGATGGTTTTTGCCTCTCTTGAGAGCGCCCATTCACCGGCAAAAGTAACAGCGCAAAAACAGCGCATGCTGCGCTGATATTTCTCGCGTTTATAATTGGACGTCGCCCCATGAGCACCCGAACCGTTCGCAAGAGTCTAAGGGCTAAAACCAGGGCGGTCAAGCACGTGATTATGTCAGCACTGTTATTTTGGTGCGTTCGATTACGTTGAACCGTGATGGTTGGGTTGAAGAGTGACTCTTTCACTTCAGCGGATGTTCGTGGTACTTTCCATGCGATTCCAAGACCCGAAACCACGGAGGGCAACGGTAATGCAATCACACGTCGTCAACTTCTGCGAGACTTCATCGCGGTGCGTCTCAGTTGCCCGCTTGATGCGTATTGCTCTGGCGCCGATGCTTCTTCTACTCTCGCTCGTGGTCGCAACCAACACCCAAGCAACGGAGCGATTTTTTATCAGCATCCCGGGCCCGACGTTGAGCTATGTGCCTCTCTACTATGGGCAGGAAAAAGGATTTTTTGCGCAGGAAGGATTGGACCTGCAAGTGCTGGTAGTCCGGGGCATCATCGGTGTCAGCAGCCTTATGTCGAGCGAGATCGACGTAACCTGCCATGCCGGCAGCGGCTTTTCGGCGGCGCTGCGCGGCATTCCCGTTAAAATCATCTCGGTTACTCGCGATCGTCCGGTCCACGAGCTTATCGTCGGTCCATCGATCACCTCGCCCGCGGACCTCAAGGGAAAGGCGATTGCCGTAGGTTCTCTGGATGGAACCGCCGCCGTCATGACGCGCCGCATCATCCAAGCCAAAGGACTCGATCCGCAGAAAGATATCACCCTGTTAAGCATGGACACTCATGCCAGGCTGCAATCGCTGGTAACCGGCAAAGTAGCGGGCGGAATGATGGCTCCGCCTTCGACTTATTTGGCTCAGGATCAAGGGTTCAAGGTTTTTGGCCGCGGCCGCGATTACATGCGCTATCTGCAAACAGGCGTCGTCGCCACCGATGCGGCGATCAAGCAGAAACGCGGCCAACTGGTGCGTTTTCTCAGCGCCTGGAATCGGTCATTGAAATTCTACCAGGATAACCCGGAGGTCATGCTTCCCTATATTCAGAAGAAACTCGCCGTGAAAGATGCGCAACTGGCGCGCCGAATGTACGACGATGATGCGGCCTATATTTTACCTGGCGGTCGCTTGAGCCCGGAGGCAATGAAAGAGATCATTGAGATCGGCCGCGAAGCTTTGAGAATCAAAGAACCACTGGCAGCGGAAAGGATTTTCGATTTTTCATTGGCTGCCGAAGCGATGAAGTGAGGCCTCCGGCGAGGCAATTCAGGCATGGGCTTCCGCCCAATTCTGTCCGGTATGCACTTCGACGGCGAGGCCGCACTGTAACTCTACAGCTTTGGTCATTTCTGCTTCGATCAGCGCTCGCGCCTGCGCTAGCTTGGCTTCCGGCACCTCGAACACCAGCTCGTCATGCACCGTGAGGAGCATCTTCGCTACGGGTACTTTCTGCAACGCTTGGTCGACATCAATCATCGCCTTCTTGATAATATCTGCCGCGCTTCCCTGGATCGGCGCGTTGAGCGCCATGCGCTCGCCCAAAGCCCGCAGCCGGTAATTTGACGAACGGAGCTCGGGCAGGTACCGGCGTCGACCGAACATGGTCGTTGTGAAGCCGTCGATCTTCGCTTTCTCCACCTGGGCTGCCAGAAACGCTTTCACCTTTGGAAACTGCGCGTAGTAGGCTTCAATGAAGCTCGCCGCCTCCTCGATTTCGATGCCCAGCCGTTGCGAGACTCCGAAAGCCGACATCCCGTAAGCGATTCCATAAGAGAATTGTTTTACATGGTTCCGCATCTTGGAAGTGACGTCGCTGGTGGCGACGCCGTAGACTTTGGCGGCGATGGTTGCGTGGAAATCGTGCCCCTGCGCGAAGGCCTGGAGAAAAGCCTCGTCCTGTGACAGGTGTGCGAGCACTCGAAGTTCGATCTGCGAGTAATCCGCCGACAGCAGGACGTGATCGGCGGGGGCGATAAAAGCACGCCGGATCTGACGGCCCCGGTCGCCACGAATCGGGATGTTCTGCAGGTTGGGTGACGCTGACGACAGGCGCCCGGTGGCGGCAATCGTCTGTTCGTAGGTCGTGTGAATTCGATTCGTCCTGGGGTCAATGAGCGTTAACAGCATCTCGGTAAAACCGCTCTTGAGCTTTGACACCTCCCGGTATTCGAGCAGCGCGCCGATGATCGGATGCGCTCCGGCAATCTTCTCCAACTCCGCCGCGTCCGTGGAATATCCAGTTTTGATTTTCCGAGTTTTTGGTAGGCCCAGCTTCTCGAAGAGAATGCGCTGGAGTTGCGGCTGAGAGTTCACATTGAAGTTCTCCTCCGCGAGTTGCTGAATCGTCCCTTCGAGGGTCAGCATTTTTTGTCCGAATTCGTTGTTCAGCTTTTCAAGATAGGCACGATCGATGAGAATTCCGTTGTGCTCCATACGCGCGAGCACCTTGACGAGAGGGAACTCCAGCGTGGTCGCAAGCTCCCAGATTCCTTGATTGCGGAGTTGTTCCTCAAGCGCGGGGCTGACGGCCCGCACCGCTACAGCTTCGCGGCAAATCCGCCGTTGGTCATCCGCGCCGAGGTCTAGACTGGCCTGCGCGTCGGCTTGCGGAGCAGTCGGGTCTTCATCGATGGTGATTCTGAGGTAACGGTCCACGGTGTCTCTGACCGTATAACCCGACGCCGAGCCCGGCTCGAGCAGATAGGCGGCGATCTTTGTGTCGCAATAAAGCCCCTGCATCTCCGTTCCAACGGCCAGTAGCGAGCGGCAAAGCGGCTTGGCGTCATGGGCAATCTTTTGTCGGTTGGCATCCTTGAGAAAACCGCCAAGCCGTTGCATCCCGGAGGCGAGCGGCGAAATGCGCGCTTCTCCCGGTCCGTCGCACAGGGCAAGCCACTCCGTGCTCCAGGCGAGCGCGACAGCCTCACCCGAACGAAGATCTTCCTCTGAGCGGAGCTCTGAGATCGCTTTGAGCTCCAAGGCGGGCGAGGCGGCGTTAGCGTGGATCTTAAGCGCTTTCAATCGCTCGTGCAGACTGCGGAACTCAAGCGAGGTGAAGAGCTTGCGGACTTCTTCCTCATCCCAAGGCTCGAGGTTCAGATTCGCAGGGTCGATATCCAACGGCACATCGTCAAGCAAGCGCCCCAGCTCCTTGTTGACGCGCACCTGGTTTGCGCGCTCTTTGATGGCCTCGCGGATTTTTGGCGTGAGCTCGCCGGCGTGAGCAATAATTTGCTCGATATCGCCATATTTATTGACCAGCTGGGCGGCGGTCTTGTCGCCGAT
>Ga0209819_10000084_pt1 | contig 28503 bp, 26 predicted proteins | sample PPLLak2March2015_FD_187248 | JGI IMG/M metagenome (GOLD analysis project Ga0209819, IMG submission 187248) | Freshwater sediment microbial communities from Prairie Pothole Lake near Jamestown, North Dakota, USA - PPLs Lake P7 Core (1) Depth... | ecosystem: Environmental > Aquatic > Freshwater >... | reverse complement strand
GGCGTCGGCGAGGTCGCTCACACCCGGATAGGCCTCGAAGAGAACCGGCGCCACCTTGTTCACGTTCTCGTCCGTGGTCTGCGCCGAGAGGACAGTCACGACCAGGAGCTGGAAGGGTGACTCGTAGTCGAGAGCGGTGCCGATGCTCGGGTAACGGCGGCGGAGACGGTTGAGGACGGCGCGTGCCTTCCCTTTCTCAGCCCGTGACGGCACCGACCCGTCGGCTCTGCTCAGCAGCATGAGCCGGCATCGTATTGACCACTGCGGGCGACAGAGGCATGGACGCAACCGGTCCCGCTCCTACCCTGCCCCCGCTCATGTTCAGGTCCAATCGAAGCCGTGCAATTCTCGCCTTGCTGGCAGCATCCTTTGTTTTTGGCGCGACCTTCGTAGTGGTCAAGTCTGCGGTTGTACAGGTCCCACCACTGACCTTTGTGGCTTGGCGCTTCCTCCTGGGCGCGCTCCTCCTGTCCATTTTCGCCCTTCCTCGCGGGCGCAGGATCTGGTGGCACGGCACTCTGGCCGGGGTCGCGCTCTTCGGGGGATACGCTTTCCAAACCGCCGGCCTGACCGAGACCAGCGCTAGCAACTCGGCGTTGATCACCGGCCTATACGTGGTCATCACACCCTTTCTCGCCGCATTGTTCGCCCGCCGGCCACCGAGTTGGTGGAGCGTGGGTGCGGCCGCCCTGTCGTTCGGGGGCCTGATCCTGATAACCGGAGCCGGGGACCTCGGGTTCGATCGAGGTGACCTCCTCACCCTTGCGTGTGCGTTTTGCTTCTCCACGCACATCGTCGTCCTATCCCGTCTCGCCCGTCATCACCCCGTCGTCCCGTTCACCGTCGTTCAATTGGCGATCACTTCGGCACTGGCGTTCCCTGCGGCTCTGCTGATCGAGGGCCCAGTCCTACCACCGAGCTCGGTGTGGGGGGCGCTGTTGATCACCGGGATCGGGGCCAGCGCCGGATGCTTCGTTCTCCAGATCTGGGCTCAGACCGTGGTCGGCGCTACCACCGCAGCCGTTGTTCTGGCGGCGGAGCCAGCATTCGCCGTGGCCACGGCATGGGTCGTGCTCGGTGAGAGGCTCACAGTGGCGGGGTGGGCCGGCGCCGCCCTGATCCTCATTGCGATCTTCTTCGTGGTGACCAGGCAGACCGACCAGGCGTCAATCGAGGCAGAAGCCGTGACACCGGCTCACTGACTCACCTGGTAGTCGTCAGAGCGGAGACGTCGGGCCAGCTTCATCAGGAGCCGGATCCCCAAGACCGACAGGAACAGCCCGATGGTGAGGAGGACGCCGAATTCGGCCGCGGTGGTGTACGGGTTGCTGCAGGCCTCGATGCCCTGCGGGCAGAGACCCCAGCCGGTGCCCCCGTCGAGCAAGTCGATGAGGACGAGGATGGGTATCAAGGCAATGCCGATGGCCGCTGCCGAGAGTATGAACACACCGAGGCGCACCAGGAAGACTGACATTGCACTAAAACGGTAACCGGGTGCGCCCAGTTTCCAGGCATACAATCGCCGACCCGTGACGACGTACCACCAGGAAGACTTCACCGCCGAGGAGCAGGCGGTCCTGAGCCGGTTCTTCACCAATCTCGACTTGCCGGTGTTCGGGTTGATCAATCTCCCGGAGGTGGTGAAGGGAGCGCTCTTCGCCCGCTATTCGAGGTCGGCCAAGTCGTTGCGACGGCTCTTTCTCGACGAGTTCGTGGCCGATCCGGAGTCCGGGATCGACGCAATGTCCCGGGGTCTCGACGATGACCCGCTGGTGGCAACTCGCAAGGCCGAACAGCTCTATCAGCGCGTCTTCTTCGATTATGGGGATGACTCCGTCGCCCAGCTCGGAGGCGCTCATCTCGCCTGCGAGCAGGCCTCGAACCTCTTGACCAAAGTCCTGGAATGGGGCCGGCTCGCCGCCTATCTGGAGCAATCGACCCGCTACATCCGTTACGACTCCCGGCTCGGCGACCGATACAGGTACTTCGTGCCTCCCGAGATCGCCAGCTCGGCGCACGCCGACCGATACCTCACCCACATGGACCGGGTCTTCGACACCTACTCGACCATGGTGGCGAGGATGATGACTCATTTCGAACAACTGCATCCACGGGGCGACGACGACTCGGCGACGGTCTGGAACGCCACGATTCGGGCCAAGGCATGCGACACGGTGCGGGGCATGCTCCCCGTCTCGACATTGTCCAATGTCGGCATCTATGGGACCGGCCAGGCATACGAGATGTCACTGGTCAGGATGCGCGCCAACCCGTTGCGCGAGGTTCAGGAATACGGGCAGATGATGCTCGGCGAGCTTCGCAAGATCATCCCGTCGTTCCTCACCAGAGTCGACTTGGAGGATCGCGGACTGCGCTGGTCTCGATACCTCGAAGATGTTCGCTCAGACCTCGAGCAGCGAGCGGCCGGCCTTCGATCACCATCAGACGATGGGCCATCCGTGACGCTCGTCGACTGGGATCCCGAGGCGGAGCTCAAGATCGCCGCGGCTGCCCTCTATGCCGTCTCGGAGTTGCCGGATGCGGAGCTCCTCCGAATAGCCAGATCGATGACCCAGTCCGATAGGGCGGAGATCATTGCCTCTCTCGTCGGCGATCGGGCCAATCGGAGACACCGGCCGGGGCGGGCCATGGAGCGAACCACCTACCGGTTCGATGTCACCTGTGACATCGGCGCCTTCCGCGATCTCCAGCGTCATCGTCTGATGACGCTGGAGTGGCAGCGGTATACGACCCGACTCGGCTACGACCTGCCGGCGGAAGTCGAGGAGTTGGACCTCGCCGACGAATGGCATCGATTGATGGCCCAATCGCTCACCTTCTACGAAGAGCTACGGAGCGACCTCGGAGCGGACGTGGCTCAATACGTAGTGCCGTTCGCCTTCAACGTGCGCTTCGTCATGGAGATGAACCCCCGCCAAGCCTTCCATCTGATCGAGCTGCGCAGCCAAGCGGCCGGGCATCCTGCCTACCGACGGGTCGCCCATGAGATGCATCGCGCCATCGATGAAGTTGCCGGTCACCATTTGATTGCCGAGGCGATGAGCTACGTCGACTACAGCGATGTCGACCTGGAGCGGCTGGAGTCGGAACGCAATGCGGAAGCACGGCGAAGCCGAGCCTCTGCACGTACTACGTAGAACGCAGAACGTATAACGTCTTCCCATGGCCCAATTCGATGTCGACGCCATGCTGGTGCGCTATCAGGAGCGTGCCGCTGCCGTCAAGGACCGCCCCCTCCCTCCTGTTGCAGGTGATGAGCGCAGGCTGTTCGTGGAACGGGCGCAAGCCGACTACACCGACTACGCCCTGATCGGCAGCGCCAGTTGGAGCGTGGAGGACGGCGAGCTCGTCCTTCGCATACCGCTCGGCGGGTCTTCCTAACCCAGCGCCTGATGCTCGAGAAACGTCTCGTCCTGGTCTCGGGCAAGGGAGGCGTGGGCAAGTCGGCGGTGAGCGCCGGTCTTGCCCTTCTCGCCCAGCGCCGGGGCTTGCGGGTATTGGCAATGGAGATGGGCTCGCCCGGGGGCCTATCCGCTCATTTCGGGACCGGTCCTCTCGAGTTTGAGCCCAGGGAGCTCAGACCGGGGCTCCATGCCATGCAAATGGTTCGCTCCGATGCTCTCCTCGAGTATCTCGCCCTCCAGCTCAACATCAAAGGTCTCACCAGGTTCGGGCCCCTGGCCAGGGCCTTCGACGCCCTGGCGACCACAGCCCCCGGCATTCGGGAGATCATCACCGTCGGCAAGGCGATCTGGGAGGTTCGAGAGGACCGATGGGACATAGTCATCGCCGATGCCCCGCCCACGGGCCAGATCGGGTCCTTCCTCCGGGCACCGGTGACCATCTCCGAGCTGGTGCCCTCAGGGCGGATCCGAGTCCAGGCCGAGATCATGCAGGAGATCCTCCGCGACCAGACGGTGACCGGGCTCATCCTCGTCACCCTCCCCGAGGAGCTTCCGGCCACCGAGACCGCCGAGACCATCACGTGGCTGGCGAAAGAAAACGTGGTGGCCACCCCGATCGTGATGGCGAATCGCATTCTCGACGAGCTGGCCGACCCGGGCACACCGCCGGGGCCGGTCGGGGAAGCGGCGCAGCTCCATCGGGCACTGTGGTCAGAGCAACAGGTCTGGCTTGACCGGGTTCCTCCAGATCACCTGCTCCCCTACCTCCACGGGCTGCTCACACCAGGCGAGGTGGCAGCACGGATGGCCGACGAATTCGAGCTGATCACATGACCCGCACCCTGCTCATCACCGGAGCCGGTGGCGTCGGCAAGACCACCGTCGCGGCAGCACTGGGGGTAAGGGCGGCCCGAAGTGGGCTGCGCACCCTCGTGGTCACCGTGGATCCCGCTCGCCGGCTGGCGACCGCCTTGGGCGTCGAGGATCTCGGCAACGAGCCCCAGCCACATGCCGGAGAGCCCAATCTCTGGGCTGCGATGCTCGACTCAACCGCCTCGTGGCGAGCGGTCGCCATGCGGCACGCCGACCCGGATGTGGCGACCCGACTCGCCGACAACGACTTCTTCAAGGCGGCGTCGGAGCATTTCCCCGCCTCGCAGGCCTACGCCGCGGCCGATCAGGCCGCCACCTTCGTCCAGGCCATGGCCTGGGATCTCGTCATCGTGGACACCCCGCCGTCGGGTGGAGGGATCGACTTCTTCGCCGCACCCGCCCAAATGGCGGATCTCGTGGGCGGGCGGCTTCTTCGATGGCTGACGGGCGGCCCGCTGCCCGGACGACGCACCTTCTACAACCTGGCGGCAAAACCGGTCCTCCGGATCGCCGATTCGGTGCTCGGCTCAGATCTGTTGGAGCGGGTGGCCGAATTTCTCCTCGATTTGAGGACCACCTACGACGGCGTAGCGCAGCGGGGCCGCGAGATCGAGCGTGTCCTGAGCTCATCATCGATCTTCGTGGTCACGACCTCAGACCCCGCCCCGGTGCGCGAGGCCATCAAGTTCTATCGCGACCTTCCCGGTCTGGCGGCTAGTCCTGCCGCCGTTGTCTTCAATCGAATCCTCCCTGAGGAATGGGCGGACTCGAACGCGCCACCGGGGACCTCGCTGGCCCTGGAGCAGAATCTGGCCCGGTGGAGCGCCGAGACGGTGCGACAACGGGACACGCGGGAGGAGTTCTCATCGCGGTACGGGGCACGCATCGCCACCATCCCCTGGTCTTCCAGCCCTCCGACCGACCTCGATGGGCTGGGCCGCCTACTCGACGAATCGAAAGAGTTGCCTTGGGCCGAGGTGGGCATATCCTGAGCACATGGCTAACTCAGCCGCCTTCTTCGACCTCGACCGGACCCTGATCTCCGGCGCTTCGGCGTTCCCTCTGGGGGTCGAGGCGTGGCGTCAGGGCCTTGCCTCCAACCCCGACATCGGCCGATGGGCGCTATCGGCATTGAGTTTCCGGCTGATGGGCGACAAGGGAGACGCCACCGACGATGTCAAGGGCGACTTCTTGAGTGGGATCGCCGGGGCATCGGTTCAGGCACTCGAGATGGTCGGCGCCGCTGTCCTGCCCAAGCTGGTCGCCCGGGTCCGCCCGGAGTCACGAAAGCTGATCAACCTGCATCACGAGGCAGGAAGGGACACCTGGATCGTCTCGGCCGCCCCCCATGAGATCGTCGAGACTCTGGCCCGATCCTTGGGGATGACCGGAGCCATCGGCACCAGGGGAAAGGTCGTTGCCGGCCACTACACCGGAGAGCTCGATGGGCCATTCGTTTATGGCGCCGGCAAGGTCGACGCCATCGAGAAGATCGCTGCCGACTACGGGTACGACCTCGAGCGCAGCTACGCCTACTCCGACTCCATATCCGACCTGCCCATGATGGAGACGGTTGGCCATCCCGTCGCGGTCAACCCCGACTCTGAGCTCGACTCGGTCTCCCATGAGCGAGGCTGGCCGGTCGTGATCTTCGCGCGCAAGACGAAACGAGCAGTTGCGCTCAGTGCTCTAGCCACCGTTGGTGTGGCGGCAGCGGTCGGCGCCTATGCGCTGGGACGGAAGCACGGGCGGTCGTATGCCCTTGCCCAGATGGCTCAGCGGGAGATCTGGCGACCCCTGGTCTAGAGGATCGCGCTCGGCCCCAGTAGTTCCTTCAACTCGGCGAAAAGCGCCGTCCGCGGCTCGACGCGGTGCGCATCGCTCAGCTTGAGCACCTTTACGCCTTGCTCACTCGTCATGTTCAGATATACCGGGGCAGGCCCAGGGTGATTGGACAGGATCGTCTTGAGGCGGGAGACCATCTCGGGAGTGAGATTCGAAGCCGTCGTCTTGAGCCGCACCATCGAGTCGTCACGGATCTCCAGCTCCTTGATCTCCCGGGCCATGACCTTCACCTCGTCGCCCCGGTGGTCGAGGTGCCCGCCCACGATCACTACGGCGTCATCGATGACGGCATGCCCGTAGTCGTTGACTGTGCGGGGGAAGGCGACGACCTCCACCGAACCTTCGAGGTCCTCGAGTTGGAAGAAGATCATCGGATCTCCGTTCCTGGTCCATCGACGGGTGATCCCGGCAACCAGACCGCCCACTGTCACGCTGGTCTTGTCGGCCAACTCGACGAGCTGGCTGACAGTGGTGGTGGTGGCGGCAGCCAGCGACTGGCCGACAGACAGCAGAGGATGATCGGAGACGTAGAGACCGAGCATCTCCTTTTCGAAGGCGAGCCTGATCTTCTGCGGCCAGACCAGGTCCGGCACGTCGATGCGGCCGTGGGATACCTCCCCTGGCTCACCGGCGAACAGGCTGAACTGTCCCATTTCCTCGTTCCGCCGGCGCTCCAGCGTCCCGTCGAGGATCTGCTCGTACACCACGGTCAGACCTTTTCTCGGGTACCCCATCGCATCGAAGGCGCCGGCCTTGATCAGAGATTCGACGGTGCGCTTGTTCAGCGCAGATACGTCGACGCGGTCAACGAAGTCATGGAACGAGTTGAAGGCGCCATCGGCCCTCGCCTCGACGATCTTCTCGACTACGCCCTCGCCCACGTTCCGCACCGCTGATAGCCCGAAGCGGATCCGGCCCTCCTTCACGGTGAAATCGGAGTCCGACTCGTTGACGTCGGGCACGAGCACCTCGATGCCCATCTGCCGGCACTCGTTGAGGTAGACCGCGGTGCGGTCTTTGTCCTTCTTGGTAGCGGTCAACAAAGCGGCGAGATACTCGGCGGGGTGATGCGCCTTCAGGAATGCTGTCTGATAGGCAACGAGGCCGTAACCGGAGCTGTGGCTCTTGTTGAATCCGTAGCCCGAGAAGTGCTCGATGAGCCCGAAGATCTCGCGGCCCACCTTCTCGTCGTGCCCCTGGGCGACACTGCCGGCAACGAACTTCTCCTCCTCGGCCTTCATCACCGCCTTGATCTTCTTGCCCATGGCCCGGCGCAGGTTGTCGGCGTCGACCATCGTGTACCCGGCCATCTCCTGGGCCACCGACATGACCTGCTCCTGGTACACCATGATTTGATAGGTGTCGGCCAGCTTGTCGGTGAGGGCGGGGTGCAGCACTTCGATCGGGGCCCGACCGTTCTTCCGATCGGCGTACAGGTTGTGCATGTTGGCGCCCATCGGACCCGGGCGATAGAGGGCAACCAACGCGATCACATCGTTGAACGAGTCAGGCTTCAGCGAGCGAATCAACGACCGCATGGCGTTGCCTTCGAGCTGAAAGACCCCGATCGTGTTGCCCGATTGGAGGAGCTCGAAGGTCTTCTGATCGTCGAGCGGGACCGCGTCGATGTCGAGTCGCTCCCCCGTGCCGGCCTCGACCAGCTCGAGGCAGCGCTCGATGATCGAGAGGTTGCGCAGCCCGAGGAAGTCCATTTTGAGCAGACCCAGTGACTCCACCCCGTACATCTCGAACTGGGTCACCACCTCGGCGCCCTCACCCTTCTGTTGGATGGGGACGACGTTGATGAGCGGCTCAGGGGCGATCACCACGGCTGCGGCGTGGATCGAGTCCTGCCTTCGCAACCCCTCGAGGCCGCGAGCGGCATCGACTGTCTCCCGCACCGCCGGATCGGCCTCGTAGAGGTCTCGAAGACCCTGAGCGTTGGCGTACCAGTCCTTCGTCGTCGAGTCTGCGTCGGACGAAGGCGGTGTCATCACCTGCTCGAGTGTCGCCTCACGACCGAGGATGGCGGGCGGCATCGCCTTGGCAACCCGGTCGCCGACCCCGTATGGGTGGCCGAGGACGCGGGCGGCGTCACGCAGCGCCTGCTTTCCCTTGATCGTGGAGAACGTGACGATCTGCGCGACGCGATCAGCCCCGTACTTCTGTGCGGCATACCGGATCATCTCCGCCCGGTAGCGCTCGTCGAAATCCATGTCGATGTCGGGCATTTGACGGCGACCGGGGTTGAGGAAGCGCTCGAAGATCAGCCCGTAGGCGAGGGGGTCGATATCGGTGATGCGGAGGCAGTAGGAGACGATCGAGCCCGCGGCAGACCCGCGGCCGGGTCCAACCCTGATGCCGCTCTCCCGGGCATGGCGGATCAGATCCCAAACGATGAGGAAGTAGGCGGGAAAGCCCATCTCCTCGATGATCTTCAACTCATGTTCGACGCGGTCCCAGACCTCGGAAGCGGCATCATGGCCGTATCGGTCGCGTGCCCCTTGATCGACAAGCTTCCGGAGATGACTGACCTCGGTCTCACCGGAGGGGACCGGGAAGCTGGGGAGGAGGATCCGGCCGAAGTCGAGGTCGACGTTCACCCGGTCCGCTATCAAGAGGGTGTTGTCACATGCTCCGGGAAACGTGTCGGCCGGGAAGAGGCGATGCATCTCGTCGGATGTCTTCAGATAGTGCTCGTTGCCCTCGAAACGAAGCCGGCTCGTGTCGGCGCGCAGGGAGCCGGTCTGGATGCAGAGCAGCACATCATGAGCATCGTGTTCCGCCCGATGGGTGTAGTGGGCGTCGTTGGTGGCGAGAAGGGGCGCCCCGGTCCGAGAGGAGATCTCGAGAAGGTCGGGCATGATCACTTTTTGCGCCGATAGGCCGTGATCCTGGATCTCGATGAAGAAATTGTCTGGCCCGAAGATGTCCTGGAACCTGCCTGCAGCAGCGATGGCGGCGTCGAAGTCCCGCATCTGGCCCTTGTTCCCCTCTTCACTCATTGAATCGGGAGCGAGGAGTTGGGGCACCATCCCCCCGAGACACCCTGAGGTGGCGATGAGGCCCTCGGCGTGTTCTGCGAGAAGCTCGAAGTCCATCCTCGGCTTGTAGTAGTAGCCCTCGAGAAAGGCCCGGGAGGAAAGCTGGAGGAGGTTGCGATACCCGACCTCGTTCTCGGCCAGGAGATTCATGTGAAAGCGTCGATTGGCGTTGCCCACCGGCCGGTCGAATCTCGAACCTTCCGTGAGGTATGCCTCCATGCCGACGATTGGCTTGATTCCGTTGTCCTTCGCCGCCTTGACGAAATCGACAACCCCGTAGAGGACGCCGTGATCGGTGATGGCTATCGCCGGCTGACCATCGGCTGCCGCGGCTGCAACCACATCCTTGATCCGGGCCGCACCGTCGAGCATCGAATACTCGGTGTGTACGTGGAGGTGTGCGAATGACACGGCTGTCATTCACCGTAGCACAGGGCGGCTCACGCGGAGGTGCCGTGTGACGGACCTCGTGCGAGGCTCCGCGCCATCCATGCGGCGACGACCATGATCACCAGACTGACCCCATGGGCGATAGAAAAGCCATGGGCCAGGGCGTTCGAAGTGGCACCGGCCAGTTCGGCTCCGCCGCCCGCCAGCGCCTCTCGGACCGAAGAGATGTCGCCGACCGAGGCCGCCACCGTTGCCAGTATCACTCCACCCGCAAGCCCTGCGCCGACCGACATCCCGACCGTGCGCAGGAAGGCGTGGGCGGAGGTGGCCCGGCCCGCCAGCCTGTCAGCCACCGCCAGGCGCACCATCTGAAACGCGGAATTCGTCACTGCTCCCACCGACATGCCCATTGCGAAGTAGCTGGCGTAGACCACCGGTAGTGGCGCCGAGAAGGAGACCGCGGCCCATGCGGCGGCGATGGCCGGGATGCCTCCGATCGCCGCCACCCGAAGCACCTCACGCTCGCTCACCCGATCAGTGATGCGACCGGAGATGTTGGCGGCTGCGGTCCATCCGATCGTAAGCCACAGGACCGACCAAGCTGCCGCGGCCGCCGAGCCCCCACGTGCGCCCCTCACGTAGACGGGCAGATATGACGACAGCCCGATCATGGCCACCAAGGTCAGCGAGACGACCAGGGCTAGCTGACGGTATGGGTACTCGCCCACGAACCGAGGGTCGAGCAGGCTGGATCGACCCCGCGCCATTCGCCGCCACAACACGGTCCCCGCCAGGATGGCGACCGAGGCGAAGATCACGGAGAACGTTGAGAAATTCGAGACGGCCGCCAGGAGGGCTCCGAACGTGACCACCAGAAGCCCGACGGCCACCCAGTCCACCCGGAGCGGAGTGGGCTCTACCGGGCCGGGGAGGGTCCGCCACCCCGCGATCAGAGCTACTGCAGAGATTGGCACCATCAGTAGGAAGATCAACCGCCAGGACCCGACCTGCAGCAAGACCGCCGCGATGGCGGGGCCGGCGAAGCCGAGGATCCCCCATACGTTCGAATTGGCGGCAAAGGCCCTCCCGACGAGATGGCTCGGATAGACGAGGGCGACGGCACCGACCCCGACCGAGATGATCGCCCCGCCTGCGGCGCCCTGGAATACGCGGGTTGCCACGAGCATCGGCATCGAGCTCGCAGCCGCCGCAGCGAGCGAGGAGGCGGCGAAGGCGAACGTGGCCCACCTGAACACGGTGGAGGTCCCGACGGAATCGATGAACGAGCCGGCGATGGCAGTGGTCACACCCGAGGCGAGCAGAAAGGCGGTGATCACCCACGGCAGGAGATGCACCTGGCCGAGTTCGGCCGTGAGTTCGGGCAGGGCCGCCGTGACAGCCAGACCTTCGAAGGCGACGATGGCGACGGTCGTGAAGATGGCGACCGATGCCGGCAAGAGCTCACGGGAGAGGATCGACCTGGGGACCGTCATTGCCCGCCCCAGGATGGCAGCGGCAGCAGCTCGACCGCGACTAGACGAGTGGCCAAGCTGCGACAACGAGTGCCGCGATGACAGCGACGCCAAAGCCGACCCAGGCCCGCATCGATTGAGCGTTGGGGCCGCGCATCCGGCTCCAGATCTCACCGATGACGAATCCAGCGATGAGACCACCGAGGTGGGCCTGCCACGAGACGGTTCTGAACAAAAACGGAATGGCGGCATTGATCAGAAGGAGGAAGACGAGCTGACCGAGCAAGGCCCTCCCTTGGATCGTGTTCCTACGATGCAAAGCCCAGCTCAGCCAGATCCCGAAGAGCCCGAAGATCGCCCCGGAGGCGCCGACGGCGATATCCCTAGGGCCACCCAAGTAGTAGGCGAAGACTCCGCCGACACCGGCCGACGCCAGGAAAAGGCTGACAAACGGCCAGGTGCCCACTCCCCGCTCGATCTGGGGCCCGAGCACCCAAAGGGCCCACATGTTGAAGAGGATGTGCGTGATCGACCCATGAAGCAGGACCACGGTGAAGATCCGCCACCACTCACCCTCCGTGATGAGGGCGTTGATCTGGGCAAACCATCTGACGAGATCCTCCTCGAGACCGAGGAAGCCGAGGACGTAGAAGATCACCGCCACGACGATGAACGTCATCGTGGCGGGCGCCCCGGAGGTCGCCGTCGTTCGGCTCCGCGAACCGGTGGGGATCACCTTCTGTGTTCCCTCCTGCCTCATGCACTCGGGGCACCGCTGCCCGACGGAGGCATCCGTTGAGCATGAAGAACAGATAGGCCGGCCGCAGTGGTTACAGCTGAGCAATGTGCTCCGGTCGGGGTGTCGATAGCAGACCGGGGTGGTCGTGTGGTCCTGGGTCAAGGCCGGAACGGTATCGCCCTCATGGGCCTACCCGTCCTCCGTGGAGCGGACCAAATCGAGGACCTCGGTGAGGTCAGACGGCAGCCGCGATGTGAAAGTCAGCTCCTCACCGGTGGTCGGGTGCTCGAGGCCGACCATGTGGGCGTGGAGGAAGATCCGAGGGCTGTCGACTGCCTTGTTGGGGCCTGTGTAGGCCTTGTCGCCGACGATGGCATGGTCGATCGCCGTCATGTGGACTCTGATCTGGTGGGTGCGGCCCGTGGCGAGCGCAACTTCGAGCAGGGATACATCTGAAGTTGCGAACTCCTCGACGACTTCGTAATGGGTCACTGCCGGTTTCCCGCCCGGGACGACAGCTCGCCTGGTAGGGCGATCCGGGTCCCGCCCGATCGGCGCGTCGACTGTCCCGGTAGGTGTGGCAAATCTGCCATGGACCAAGGCAATGTATTGCCGTCGTAGCTGTCGCCGGGCCATGGCGGAGTCGAGCGCTTCGAACGACGCCGCGTTGCGACCCACCACCAGAACACCGGACGTGTCACGGTCGAGACGGTGGATCATCCCCCAACGCCCGGCTGCCCCCACCCCCTCCAACTCCGGGTATCGATGAAGCAACCCGGCCGCAAGAGTGGGACGCTCGTGGCCGGAGCCAGGGTGAACGACGAGACCGGGCGGCTTGTCGACGATGATCAAGTCTGGATCCTCGTGGATCACTCCGAATTCGACCGGCTCGGCAACCAGACCGATGGCGACTTCTGGGATTGGGGTCTCGACGACCGCCCCGGTGTGGACGCGATCGCTAGGGCGGGCGGGGGATCCGTCGAGGAGCACCCCGGCCTCGAGCAGGGAGCGGGCCTGGGCACGGCTCAGTTCGAGCAGGTCGGCCAGCACCTTGTCGACCCGTTGCCCTTCGAGGCGCTCGGGCACCTCTAGGTTGAGCGTGCCAGCCACGCGTGAATCAGTAGCAGCCCCACTGCGATGGTGATCGACATGTCGGCCACATTGAAGGTCGGGATCCACCACAGGTCGATCCAGTCGATGACTTTCCCATCGAGCAGGCCGGGCCCGCGGAACACCCTGTCGACGAGGTTCCCCAGCGCACCACCGATGATCAACGCGTAGGCAGCTGTCTCCATCCAGGGGCGTTCGAGTCGGAGGGACCACAGCAACGCAGCGCTGACGGTGATGGCGGCGATGCCGAAGAACGGGCCTGCATTCTCGAACATGGAGAAGGCGGCGCCGGGATTCTCGGTGAATGTGAGCACGAGGAAGTTTGGGATGATCACGATGTCGCCGTCGACGAGCTCGATGGAGGCCCATCGCTTAGTGATTGCGTCGAGCACCACAACGAGCGCGGCCAGCCCAATCCCGAGGCCGTACCTGCGGATCAAGCCTTGCGTGCGCAGTCGACGCAGAGCGTCGCGTATGGAAGGACGTCGAGTCTCGCCATGGGTATCGACTTGCCGCAGCTCTCGCATGTGCCGTATGTGCCTTGCTCTATCTTTTCCAGCGCCCGCTCGACCTTGCTGAGGAGATCGAGGGTGTTCTGCTCGATCGATAGCTCCTTGGCGTACTCCAATTTCGTGGAGCTGGCCTCCGCGTTGCCGGGGTCGGGGCTGCGGTCGGACGAGCTCTCGGAAAGCCGTGCCTCCTCCAACTCCTGCTCGTAGTCGTCAACGAGTCCCTGGAGCCGCGCTTGCTCCTCTTCCAGTCTTGCCCGGAATTTGTCCACGGTTGACTTTGCGAGCTGTCTGGCCACGTGAATCCCTGCGTAAAGGCCGGAAACCCTACCAACGCACGGCAACTATCCGGCGGGTTTCATCGGAGCCTGCAACAAGGCGCCGCGCCCTAGCATTTCCGACTCACATGACGACGAACGCTCAGGACGCGCCGAACAGGGCCGGGGGTTTTACCCGGGTCGAACCAGTCGTGGATATACCTGCCATGGAAAAGGGCATTCTCGAGCTATGGCGCGAAACCAAAGCCTTCGAGGAATCGATCCTGCGACGACCTGCCGACAAGGAATACATCTTCTACGACGGGCCGCCGTTCCCCACCGGGAGCCCGCACTACGGAAACCTTCTCGCCGGCGTCATCAAAGACATGGTGCCCCGCTACTGGACCATGCGCGGCTATCGCGTCGAAAGGCGATTCGGCTGGGACACCCACGGGCTACCTATCGAGATGGAGGTCGAGAAGCGTCTGGGCATATCCGGTCCGAAGGCGATCGCAGAATACGGAGTCGACCGGTTCAACGAGGCGGCCCGGAGTGTGGTCCAGGCCAACACCGAGAACTGGGAGGTTCTGACCGAGCGCATCGGCCGCTGGGTGGACTTCGACAATGACTACAAGACCCTCGACCCCGACTTCATGGAGACAGTTTGGTGGGTCTTCAAGCAGCTGTGGGACAAGGGATTGGTCTACAAGGACTTCAAGGTCCTCCCCTACTCGTGGGGGGCGGCCACCCCGCTCTCCAATTTCGAGGCGAACAAGGACTATCGCGATGTCGAGGACCCCTCGATAACCGTGAGGCTGGAGGTGCTCGAAGATGCGGGCCCTGTTTTGGCCGGCGACTACCTCCTGATCTGGACGACCACCCCATGGACCCTTCCCGGCAACCTGGCTGTGGCCGTAGGGGAGGACATGGCGTACTCCCGCATCGCCGACGGCGATGACCACTACTGGATCGCCACCGCCCGTGCAACGACGGTCTTCGGCGACGATCCGAATGTGGTCGGTGAGGCCAAAGGTTCCGAACTGCTCGGTGTCCCCTACCGGCCACCCTTCGATCATTTCGGTGTCGAGCGTGAGGCAGGGGCATTCCGCATCATCGCCTCACCGGAGGTGACCGTCGACGAGGGGACGGGGCTGGTGCACATGGCCCCTGCCTATGGCGAGGCCGACTTCTACGCCCTCAAGGCGGCAGGCATCGAATCACTGGTCGATCCGGTCGACGCCGAGGGTGACTTCACCGAGCAGGTCCCTGAGGTCGCCGGCCTCAATGTGAAGGTGGCCGATGAGACCCTCATCGATCTCTTGCGGTCCTCGGGCAGCTTGGTCCACGCCGACCGCATCACCCACTCCTACCCCTTCTGCGAGCGGACCGGCACACCGTTAATCTACAAGGCGATCCCGACCTGGTTCGTCCGTGTCGAAGACATCAAGCACCGCATGGTGGAGATCAACGACACGATCCATTGGGTGCCCGACTATGTAGGAAGCCGTCGCTACGGGAACTGGCTGGCGAATGCCCGTGACTGGGCCGTCAGCCGCAACCGATATTGGGGCTCGTGCATCCCGGTCTGGGAATGCACCGATTGTGACGAAGCGGTCGCCGTCGGCTCCCTCGACGAGCTGGAGGCTCTCTCCGGCCAACGACCCGCCGATCTCCACAAACACGTCGTCGACGACATCGGCTGGGCGTGCTCCTCCTGTGGTGGTTCGATGATCAGGGTCCCCGAGGTGCTCGATGGCTGGTTCGAGTCGGGCTCCATGCCTTATGGGATGCTGCACTACCCGTTCGAGAACGCCGAGCGGTTCGAGGCGGCCTTCCCGGCGAAATTCATCGCCGAGGGCCTCGACCAGACCCGGGGCTGGTTCTACACGCTCATCGTCCTCTCCACTGCCCTTTTTGACGCGCCGGCGTTCGAGAACTGCGTGGTCAACGGGCTGATCCTGGCCGAGGACGGACGAAAGATGTCCAAGAGCCTCAAGAACTACCCGGATCCTTCGGAGATCTTCGACCACATGGGAGCCGACGCGCTGCGTGCCTTCCTCATCAACTCGCCGGTGCTACGGGCGGAGCCCCTCCGCTTCAGCAGCGACGGCGTCGCAGAGGTCGTCCGCACCGTCCTTCTGCCGATGTGGAACACCTACAGCTTCTTCACCACCTACGCCGAGGCCGACGGAATCACTGTGGCCGACCTCGAGATGGCCCCGAAACCGGGTGACCGGCCAGAGCTGGATCGATGGATCCTGTCCGTCCTGCAGAGCCTCGTGTCCGAAGTCAACACACAGATGGAGGGTTACTACCTCTACAACGTTGTGCCACCCACCCTGGGATTCATCGATCACCTGACCAATTGGTACGTGCGTCGGTCACGACGTCGTTTCTGGCGGGCCCGGGGTGAGTCGGGTGAAGGCGACGCCGACAAACTGGCTGCCTTCGCCACGCTCTACGAGGTGCTGACCAGATTCATCGAAGTGCTCGCCCCTGTGCTGCCGTTCATCACCGAGCACCTGTATCAGGATCTGGTTGCCCGCCACCACCCTGATGCCGTTACCAGCGTCCATCATCGTGACTTCCCCGAGGCCGATAATGCCCTCATCGACCGGGACCTGGAAACGGCGATGGGGGTGATCCGAGAGGTGGTTCGCCTCGGCCGGAACCTGCGCAAGAGGGAGGGTCTCCGCGTTCGTCAGCCCTTGACGAAGCTGACCGTGCTCACCCGCGACGCCGCGGTGGCTCGGGCAGTTGAGACGCATTCCGATGTGATAGCCGATGAGTTGAACGTCAAGGCTGTGGTTACGTCCCCCGACGAAGCAGAACTGGTTCACCTTTCGGCCAAAGCCAACTTCCGAACGCTCGGCCCGCTTTTTGGGTCGAATATGCCCGAGGCGGCTGGTGCCATCGCGGCTCTCGGGCCCGAGGAGCTCGAAGCCGTCCTCGGTGGCGGCACGGTCTTCATTGGCGGACGAGACATTGGCTCGGCAGATCTCATCATCGAGCGAACTCCCAAGGAGGAAACCGTGGTCGAGGCGGGACCCGACTTCGCGGTCGCTCTAGACACCCATGTCTCCGATGAATTGCTCCTCGAGGGCATCGCCAGGGAGATGATCAGCCGGGTGCAGAGGCTGCGGCGTGAGGCCGGCCTGGATGTGACCGACCGGGTCGTTCTGGTGTGGGGAAGCCAGGACCCTCTGATTCGCTCCGCCATCGCCACCCACGCCACCGAGATCGGCGCCGAGGTGCTGGCGGTCTCAATCGAGGAGGGCGTCGACGACCAGGGAGAGGCCTTCGACATCGATCGGCGGACCGTCTCGCTTCGGGTCAGCCCGGCTCCGACTCCCTAACGACGCTCGTTTCCCCGCTTGTAGTTGCCGGTGACTCGGGCCATGAGTTGTTGCGGGTCGCCGTCTCCAATGCGGCTCTTGAATCGCTTGGCTGCGTCGCCGCGCAGCGTGGTCACGGGGACGCCGTGTCTTGAGATCACGATCTCATCGGGCCGACGGGCCTGACAGGAAAAGCCGAGGTCGCCGAGCCGTTCCAGGATCAGATCTCCTGGTTCTCCTCGCTGTCCCCGCCTTCGATCTCTGAAGAGCCCGCATCGTCGTCGCCCTCGGCGGACTCGACTTCCGCCAGGTCGACCTCCAAGCCGGCTTGCCCGTCCGGCTCGGAATCATCTCCCTCTTCGACATCCTGATCCAGCTCGTCACCTACGTCGACGATCTCATCGGCGGAGTCATCTCCCAAATCGTGCTCGGAGTCGGCCGTCCCCGTGTCGGTCTCTTGGTCCATCGAGCCCTTGCTGTGGGCTCCCGAAACGACTGCATCCATCTCATCGAGCTTGTCGGCGACGGTGGTGGCGAGCACGGCCAGCTGGTTGCGGACGCCGGCAACGAGACCGGTCATTTCGGCCATCTCGGCGTCGACTTCGGCCTTCCTCTGATCCCGCTCGCGGACGAAGGTGTCGGCCTCCGACCTGGCATCCCCAACGATCCTGTCCGCTTCGCTTCGCGCGTCGTCGAGCATCCGGTCCGCTGCGGCTTGGGCGGCGATGAGGGCTCGACCCACGGCGGACTCGTCGGGCGCCGGTGTGGTCGGCGCAGCCGAGACGGCGGCGAGCGCCGCAACCGCATCCGGGTCTTGCTCGAGTTGGGCGACCCGCTCCTTGGCTTGGAGGAGCTCCTCCTCGAGCTCGCGGACCGCTACCACCATCTCATCGAGGAAGTCATCGACCTCGTCGAGGTCGTAGCCCCGGAGCGCGGTGGAGAAGGTCTTCTTCTCGATGTCGGCAGGTGTTATCGCCATAGCTATCTACCCCTTGGTTGTGGAGTGAGGATACGAACCAAGCCGCCTGGCTCCAAGGATCAGAAGATCCCCCGCACCAGCCCCATCAGTAACTGGATCCCGATGAGGAGCACGATCGGTGTGAGGTCGAGCATCCCACCGCCGAGACGAACCGGCGGGATGACACGGCGAAGCGGGAGTATCACCGGGTAGATGACCCGATCCAGGAATACGTTGACCTTGCCGAGCGGGTGCTCCGAGGACGTCGGTATCCAGGACAGGATCACCCACGCCAGGACGGCATAGAAGTAGATCTGGAGGATCAGGAGCAGGACGCCGCCGATGTTCACAGGTCAGTCGTCGATGTCGTCGAGCTCGTAAGCTCCCAGCGTGGAGAGACGCCGCTTTTCATCCCGGCTCAGGGTGACCCTTGGCGGTAGCACGACCACGAGCCCATCGCCCACTTTTTTCATCGAGCCGTCGAGGGCGTAGATCAGACCCGAGGAGAAGTCGACCACCCGGCGAACCAGATCGTGATCCGCCCGGCGCATGTCGAGGACGACCGGCACCCGGTCCCGGATGCGATCGGCCAGGATCCGGGCATCACCGAACTCCTCGACAAGGATGACATCGGACTGAGACTCGACAGTTCTCACCACTCCTACGGTTTCAAGGCCTTCGCGACCCTGAGGCCTCGTGGCGGCTCGACCCGTCGGCGGCGGCTCCACCCTACGACTGGGAGGGAATGGCTCGACCCGCCGCGGTTCGACACGTCGTGCGGGCTCCTCGATGGTGCCGGGCGCAGGGCGATCGGCGGTCTCGGAATCGAGCTGGTCCTCGTCGACCAGTCCCAGGTAGACGAGAGCTTTGGAGAACAGTGACGACATATCACTCCGTCAGGTGCGTTCACCAAAGATAGCCCGCCCCACGCGGATAATTGAGGAGCCTTCCTCGATCGCTATCTCGAAGTCGTCGGTCATCCCCATCGAGAGCTCGATGAGCTCGGGGTACTCGACGGCCAGTGCGGACCGGATCTCCCGCAACATGGCGAAATGTGGGCGCTGGGCCTCCGGGTCCTCTGTAAGCGGTGGAATCACCATCAACCCGCGGACTTCCAGCCCGAGGGACCTGACCTGGGCCAGCGTGGCTGAGGCATCGCCTGGCTCAACTCCCGATTTCTGAGGCTCGTGCCCGGTGTTCACCTGCAAAAGGACCGGCGGGGGCAGGCCGCCTCCCTTCGCCCATGCTCCAGCAAGCGATTCCCTGTCCATCGAATGGAGGAGATGGGTGATGGGTCGGATCAGACGTGCCTTGTTCGTCTGCAGACCGCCGACGAAGTGCCAGCGGATGTCATCGGGCAGCCTCGCCGCTTTCTGCGCCATCTCCTGGGCGCGGTTCTCGCCGAAGTCGCGGTGACCCAATTCGTACACAGCCTCGATGTCGGCCACCGATTTCGCCTTGGACACCGCCACCAATTTGACCGACGAAGGATTCCTGCCGGACCGCTCGGCCGCCGCGCTCATCCGCGACAGGACATCGTCGTAGCTCATGACACCCAGGCAATCGTTGCGTTGCGGAGCGAAGTCCCGCTCCGACGATGGCTGTACAGGCTCGTCTCATGCATCGTGCAGGCGCCGGAGAGCCAGATATCCAATCCATCGAGCTGTCTGCTCAGAACCTTCGCCAGGTCCACCGAGGTCGCTCCCCAACGGGTCTCCGTCAAGTCCTCGGGGAATCGATCCGCCACATCAGACCCCACTTCGAAGCAACACGGGCCGATTCCAGGCCCGATGGCGGCGACCCGGGGAACATGGCCCGACTGCATCATCTCCTCCCGTAGGGCGGGGACCACACCACTCGTCACCCCGCGCCACCCGGCATGGGCCACACCCACGGCGGACTCGGAGGCGAGCACGACCCCGAAACAGTCGGCGGTGAACACCGCCATTGGGAGGCCGGGCACGTCGCTCCAGATGGCATCCGCCTCGTCTAGCTCTCCCGATGCCTCGGCGCGAACAACGACAGACCCGTGGACCTGGCGAACCGTCGCCCAGTCACGCGAGATCCCCAGCCAGGACGACACCGCCGATCGCGCCGTCAGGTCGTTGCGCTGGTCTCCGTCTGTCGCATCGGTGAACGCCGCCCCGTCGACACCGGGGGGTCGGTTCATCCCTGGACGAAGGTGGGGATGTCGAGGACGTCGTCCCCCTCGTCCAAGCCGGAATATGAGCGATTGGAGGGGCGCGTGGTTGCCGAGCGGCCCTGGCGTCTCCGTTCGAATCCAGCCGCGATCACCGTCACCTTCATCTCCTCCCCGAGATCGTCGTCGACGATCGCCCCGAAAATGATGTCTGCCTCGGTGTCGGCGTGATCGGCGACGACCCGGGCCGCTTCTGTGGCCTCGTGGAGGGTCATCGAGGAGGGTCCGGACACGGAGAGGAGGACACCTTTGGCGCCTTCCATAGATGTCTCCAGCATCGGGCTGGAGATGGCGCGCTCGGCGGCCTGCTTGGCTCGGTTCTCACCGGTGGCCCGGCCGATGCCCATGACCGCTGAGCCGGCGTCCGACATGATGGTCCTCACGTCGGCGAAGTCGACATTGATCAAGCCCGGGGTCGTGATCAGGTCGGTGATTCCGGCCACACCGCTCATCAGGACCTCATCGGCCAGCCGGAACGTCTCGGCAATCGGGGCTTCGGGATCTCCGACTTCGAGCAGCCTGTCATTGGGAATGACGATCAGCGTGTCGACCGCATCCTTGAGATCGTCTATGCCCTGTTCGGCGTGCACCGCCCGACGTCTCCCCTCGAAACCGAACGGCCTGGTCACCACGCCAACGGTGAGAGCGCCCACAGAACGGGCTACCTCGGCAACCACGGGCGCACCACCGGTACCGGTGCCACCACCCTCGCCCGCGGTGATGAAGATCATGTCGGAGCCCTTGAGAACATCCTCCAGCTCCGCCTTGTGCTCTTCGGCGGCGGCACGACCGATCTCGGGGTTGGCGCCGGCGCCCAGACCCCTGGTCACTTCGCGGCCGATGTCGAGCTTGACATCGGCATCGCTCATGAGCAGTGCCTGGGCATCGGTGTTCAACGCGATGAACTCGACACCGCGTATGCCCGCTTCGACCATGCGATTGACGGCGTTGACGCCGCCACCGCCGATCCCTACGACTTTGATGACGGCCAAATAGCCGCCGCTCGACGAGTTCACGACAATTCCTCCAGTGGATATCGGAAGCTGAAGTAGAGGTTTACCGTTCACCGGCTGGTTAGTAAAGACTCAAACTCTAACCTTCAACTAGACCTCTACACCTTCGGGTCGGATTGTCAGGGCGGTGAGACGGCGGGGTGGGTCGGGGCGATGAGGGTCAGGGTCGAGCCCGGCGCAGGCTCCTCACGGAGCAATGCGGCCAAGCTCAGCGCCTTGGCGCTCATCTCCACCGGCCGCCCGAGGCGCACCTGAAACCCGGCAACCTCTGCCCAGATTTCTCCCCCGGGCTCCGTACGCACTCTGGCCGTTTCCCTGAGCTCCTCTGGCAGGGTGGCAGCGAATTCGAGCGATCCGAGGACCTCCTGAGAGGACTCGGTCTCATCTGCGGAGATCGCACCCAATTCGATCCATGGTTTGGCAGGATCGGGGTCGGAGGCGGTGCCGAGCTGGACGCCATCGACGGCGAAGAGCCCCCACCCCTCGCTGGTCTCCAGCCAGGCAACAGGGACCCGCTCCTGGACCCGCACCACTACACCGGTCGGCCAATCCAGCTCGACCACTGACTCATGGACCCATGGATCGCGCTCGAGGGCGCTCTCAACCTCCTCCGACCGGATCAGTATGAGCGGAGTTCCCTCGACCACGTCATGCTCGACCAGGACGGTCTCTGCGGAGCTGGCCGCGATGCCCGAAGTCGTCACGGAAGAAACGCTGAGCAAAGGTGAGAGGAAGAGCCAGACGACTGCCCCGGCGAACCCGAGGGCGACGAGGAATTTGACCAGACGGCTGACCTTGCGCCGCGCCCGGTCCTCGGCGACGGCCCGTCGTCGCTCGGCTAGTCGTGGGTCAATTCTCATCATCGAATCCGACGAATTGGATCTCCGGCTCCAGCATGGTGCCCGTCTCCTCGAAAACACGGTCTTTGACCGCTACCACCAATCTCCGGATGTCCTCTGATGTGGCGGATGATCCGGCCACGAAGAAGTTGGCGTGTTTCTCCGACACTGCGACGTCCCCGACCCTCATCCCCTTCAAGCCGAGCGAGTCGATGATCTCTCCGGCTGTCGCCCCGACCGGGTTCTTGAAGACGCTGCCGGCGTTGAATGTTCCTCCCGGCTGGTTGTCACGGCGCCATCGCGTGATCCGGCGCAATTCGGCGCGCCCGGTGTCGGTGTCACCAGGCGAGGCCTGAAACGAGGCCCTCACGACCACCCGCTTCGAGGTGACGTTGGAGTGCCGGTAGGACAGGTCCAGATCGTCCGGACCGAATGTGCCCATCTTCCCGTCCGCCAGATCCAATATCGCGGCCTCGATGAGACAGTCGCGGGTCTCGGTTCCGAAGCACCCCGCGTTCTGGCGGACGGCTCCCCCAACCGATCCGGGAATCCCGATGAAGAATTCGAGGCCGGCAAGGCCGGCGTCCACGCTGCTGCGCGCCACCTGCGCCAGGGGTGCGGCAGCGCCGGCGCGCACCTCTGTCCCCTCGACTTTCACGCCACCAAAGGATGGTCCGAGACGGATGACCAGGCCCTCGAATCCTGAGTCGGACACGACGAGATTCGAGCCGCGCCCCAGGACGAGAACCGGCAACTCGGAGCTCACCCCCGAGGCGACCAGATCGTCGAGCGCCTCTTCGTCGTCCACCTCGGCGAGGTAACGGGCAGGGCCGCCCGACTTGTACGTGGTGTAGGGGCCAAGAGGGACTCGTTCGAGGACCTTCCCGAAACTGACGAGCGACTCGAGCGAGGTCATCATCGCTCCGCGAGACGAATGGCGAGCTCGGTGGGCACGATTGTGATGTCCCCGGCCCCCATTGTCAGGACCAGATCCCCTTCGGCGACACGCTCGGCAAGGAAATCGGCCAGGTCGCGACGGTGGGGAACGTAGTGGGCACTGGCACCGTGACGACGCACCGCCTCGACGACCATGGCGCCGGTGACACCCGGAACCGGCTCTTCCCGGGACCCGTATACGTCCGTGATGACGACCTCGTCCGCCCCACTGAGGGCGGCGCCGAACTCGTCGTGGAATCGGGCGGTTCTGCTGAAGAGATGGGGCTGAAATACCGCCCACAGACGCCCCCGGGCCAGATCTCGGCCCACCGCGACGGTTGCCGCCACCTCGGTGGGATGATGGGCGTAGTCGTCGATCAGGGTGACCCCCGACACTGTTCCCCGGTGCTCCCATCGGCGGCCGACGCCGCGGAACGAAGCGAGACCGAGGGCGGCAGCGGCAACGTCGCGTCCCAGGGAGCCGAGCAGGGCGAGAGCGCCTGCCGCATTCAGAGCCACATGGGCACCTGGCCGTCCGAGGCTGACATGAGCATGTGTCGACGGCCCGACCAACTCGAACCGGGTGCCCGCGTCGTGCCGCGTTAAGTCGATGATTCGCCAGTCCGCTGCCGGGTCTAGGCCGTAGGTGATAGCACCGGTGCGGCGGGCGACTTCGCGCGAGCCCGGGTCGTCGGCACAGACGACAAGAGGCCCATCGACGCTCTCGGCCACCAAGACGAACGCCTCCTCGAGGTCGGACTCGGTCCCGAAATGTTCCAAGTGCTCCGGCTCGACATTGGTCACGATGAGACCGGCGAGTCGCAGCCTCTCAAAGGTGCGAAAAGCCTCATCGGCCTCGACCACGAGCAGTGGCGTCGCACCGAAATGGCCGTTGGTGTTCCAGTCGGCCAGATCGCCGCCGACTATGAAGCTCGGATCCTCGCCCAATGCCTTCAACGCCGCAACCAAGAGCGCCGTCGTCGTCGTCTTCCCGTGGGTGCCAGTCGCCCCGATCGTTGTGATCCTCTCGGTGAGAGCGGCGAGGAGATCCGGACGGCGCCATACCGGCACCCCGGCCTCCGCCGCTGCGAGCAGCTCGGGGTCCTGATCGGGCACAGCCGACGAGGCGACCACCAGGTCGGAGACGCGGGCCACCTCCGGGTGATGACCCGTGAGGGTGGTTATGCCGAAGTCCTCCAACCTGTCCAGAGTCGACCCTCCTCGCTGGTCCGACCCTGAGACGTCGTGACCCATGCCTGCCAGCACCTTGGCGATGGCGCTCATCCCGGCACCGCCCGCCCCGACAAGATGGATCCGTCGATGGTCCAATCTCAACTCACCAGCTCCTCCATCGCTTCGGCGATTGTCATCGCCGCGTGTGGCTTGGCGATGCTCCTGGCCCCGATCCTCATGGTCTCGAGTCGTTTCGGCGACGACAGAATGTCCGACACGAGACCCGAAAGCAGGTCGAGTCGATCCTGTGAGACGACCTCCGCCGCCCCGGCCCCCTGGAGGAATGCGGCGTTGGCGGCCTGATGACCCGACGAGCCGAACTCGCCGGGGATGAGGATCGATGGTGTCGCGGTCGCCGTCAGTTCGGCCACCCCACCGCCGGCACGAGCAACAACCAGATCACTGACGGCGTAGAACAGCTCCATCCTCTCCTCGAACGACCTTTGCACACGGTGGACTGCGTCGGAGACGTTCTCTTCGGTGCTGACATTGCCGTCTCCGGTGAGATGCAATACCTGGATTCGGCTCCCCTCCCATGTCGTGACCAGATCGCCCACGGCTCCATTGATCACACCAGCACCCAGCGAGCCGCCCATGGCGCCCAGGACGGGGTATCCCGGGTCGAGGCCGTAGTGGGCCAGGGCCTGGGGCCTGACCTCCTCCCGGTTCAGATTCGATAGCGCCTGGCGCACCGGGTTGCCGACCCACTCCCCTCGCCTCAGGCCCTCAGTGTCGGGGAAGGAGGTGAATATGCGTGTTGCCCAGCGCGACGCAATCCGGTTGGCGAGACCGCCGCCCGCGTTCTGCTCAGCGACGAGCAGGGCCGACTGCGAGCTCCTGGCGGCCAAAGCGGCCGGGATGGTCACATAGCCCCCCATCCCGAGCACGACCTTCACCTCTCTATCCTCGATAGCGGCGTTGATGGCATCACGCGCCCGCCACACCACCCGCGGCAGGCTCAGGTTCCGGGTGGTCATGGACCGCTGCAGACCCCTCATTTCGACCTGGAGAAACGGAAACCCCGCTTCTGGATAGACAGCCTTCTCCAGACGGTCACCCCCGACGTACAGGATCGACTCCTTGGGGGCCCCCCGTGCCAGAAGAGCCTCGCCAACGGCCAGCCCCGGGAACACGTGGCCACCCGTGCCGGCTGCGGCGATCAGAAAGGTCATGTCTTGGGCTGCACCCCTGCTTGGGCGATGTTGACGAGGATGCCGAGCGACGCCATGCACACGATCAGCGATGTGCTCCCGAACGAGACGAACGGGAGGGAGATGCCAGTGATCGGCATGACACCCAGGACACCCCCGATGTTGACGATGGCCTGAAAGGTGAGCCAGGCGGTGAGACCTGCCGCAATCATCCTGCCGAAGCGGTCTGGTGCCCTTACTGCGACCATCCACCCCGCCAACGCCAGCACGATGTAGAGACCGATGACCGTCAGCCCGCCAATCAGCCCGGTCTCCTCTCCGATGATGGCGAAGATGAAGTCGGTGTGGGCGTTCGGCAGATAGAACCATCGGGCGCGACTGGCCCCCAGGCCTACCCCGAAGAGACCACCGTTCGAAAGGGCGTAATAGCCCTGGATCACCTGGTAACCCTCTCCGCTGGCGTTCCCCCAGGGGTCGAGGAACCCGACGATGCGTTCGACCCTGTACTCGTCCCCGAAAGCGAGAACCCAGGCGGCCAGCACGACCAGGACGGAGAGGACGAGCACGTACCGAAGCGGGGTGTCGCTGGCCATGATCACCGCCATCGCCGCCGCGCCGATGATGATCGTCGTCCCCAGGTCGGGCTGAAGGATCACGAGGCCGCCGAGCACACCAACGGTGAACACGACGGGGACCAAGAAATGGCCGAATCGGGTGAGAAGCCGGTGCTTCTTCTCGAAGAGATGAGCCAGGACCAGGACGATCGCGATTTTGGCCACCTCGGATGGCTGAAAGCTGAAACCCGCGATCGGCAGCCACCGCTGCGAGCCACCGATGACCGGTCCCACCGCCAGCACCGCAATGAGCAGTCCCACGGTGACGAAGAAGCCGGGCAAGGCGAGCCTGCGATAGACCCGGTAGGGGATCCGACTCGTTATCAGGAGGGCCACGGTCCCGATCCCGACGCCGACCAGCTGTCTCTTGAAGAAATAGAAGCGGTCCTCGGATTGGTCGATGGCGACTGCCGACGAAGCCGACTGGGTGGCGCCCAGCCCGATGACTATCAGGACCACGGCCATGACGAGGAGAGCAGTCGCGGTGCGGTTGTTCATCTTGAGCCGTTCGGCCCGGCTTCGGGCTGCCGCACGAACCTTCGCAATCGATGTCACGTTCGCGGTCATCCCGACCTTGCCTCCTTCGTGATCGATCGGACCAAGCCCGCAAACCTGTCCCCCCGCTCCGCGTAAGAAGAGAACTGGTCGAAGCTGGCGCAGCCTGGGGCCAGAAGCACCGTGTCACCGGGCTCTGCCAGCTCCGCCGCCAACTCGACGGCACGCTCCAGGGTGCCTGCGACACGTCCCCGCTCCCCCGCCGCCGACGCCAGATCGGGCCCTGCCTCGCCGATCCCGATCAGAAAGCGAACATTGGGCTCGCGGGCGATCGGGGCCACGTCGAGCCCCTTGGCCAGGCCCCCGGCGATCAGAACCACCGAGTCGTGAGCCCTGATCGAGGTAACGGCGGCGTGGGTGTTCGTGGCCTTTGAGTCGTCGATCCAGGTGACACCGCCGCTCCGCGCTACCAACGATCTCCGATGGGGGCCTGGCGCGAATGACCTGGCCGCCTTCGTAACCCCATCGGCGGTCGCCCCCATACGCAGTGCGAGGGCGGAAGCCGAGGCGATATTTACCAGGTGGGTCGGGTCGTCGGACACGAGATCGCCGATCGAGATCGTCAACTCGCCGATCACTAGATGGTCGTCGTCGACTCCACCGCCGCCGGACGGAAGATGACTCCCGGAGACGGGGAACAATTCACTCCGCGCTCCGACGACCAGCGATGCGGCGCCCTCGTCATCGGCATCGAACACCAGGAGGTCCTCATCGGTCTGGTTCATGAAGATCCTCGCCTTGGCCGCTCGGTATGAATGCTCCGAGCCGTGCCAGTCGAGATGGTCGAGGGCCACATTCGTGATCGCGGCCGCTGTCGGGTGGAACTCCTCGCAGAAGCGGAGCTGGAAGCTGGACACCTCGACCACCACGGCCTCATGGCCCCGGCCGACATGCTCGGAGAGGGCGGACCCGATGTTGCCCGCCGCCGGAGCATCGATCCCCGATGCCTCGAGCATGGCAGAGGCCGCCTCGGTGACGGTGGTCTTCCCGTTCGTGCCCGTGACGGCCGCCACCGGGACATCCAGGTGTCTCCAAGCGAACTCGACCTCGCTCCACACGGGGATCCCCCATTCCAGGGCCTCGACGATGGGCAAGGAGCGCTCGGGGAATCCTGGGCTGGCGACCACGAGGTCGATGCCGGTGAGCAGCACCGGGTCCCAGCCACCACTGGCGACGGGAAAGCCCTTCTCCAAGACGATTTCGGGCTGATCCCGGGTGTAGATCGTCACCGTCATCCCGCGTTCTCGGGCGAGAGCGGCGGCGGCCAGACCGGAGACCCCAGCACCGAGGACGAGGACCCGGGTCACAACAAATCCTCTAGCCGGAGGAAGTCGCCGTAGAAGAACCCGAGCCCGAGGGCGACGCCGAAACCAGTCAGGATCCAGAACCTGATGACGACCGTGGTCTCGGGCCATCCACCGAGATCGAAGTGATAGTGGATCGGCGACATGCGGAAGATCCGCTTCCCGAAGATCTTGAAACTGGCCACCTGGAGGATCACCGAGGCGGTCTCAGCTACGAAGATCGCTCCGAGCACGACCAGGAGGAGACTGGTGTTGGTGAGGAGGGCAAGAGCAGCGAGAAGCCCTCCGATGCCCTGTGAGCCGACATCTCCCATGATGATCTTGGCCGGTGGTGCGTTCCACCAAAGGAAGCCGAGGATCGCCCCGAACATCGCAGCCGAGATGATGGCCAGTTCGAGGGGGTCAACCGACTCGTAGACCTGAGGGTTTCGGAATTGCCAGAAGGCAATGACGGTGTACGAGGCAACGACCAGGGCAGATGACCCTCCGGCCAGGCCATCCATGCCGTCGGCCAGGTTCACGCCATTCGCCCACCCTGTAAGCATCAAGAGCACCCAGATCACGAAGAACGCGCCGAGATCGATGCCCAGGGGCCTGACGAATGAGATCTCGGTGACGACCCCCGCTTCTGTGGCGCCCCAGGCAAACAGGGCGGCTATCGCCAGCTGACCGCCGAACTTGGCCGACTTGAAGAGACCAAG
>Ga0209819_10000082_pt1 | contig 28682 bp, 18 predicted proteins | sample PPLLak2March2015_FD_187248 | JGI IMG/M metagenome (GOLD analysis project Ga0209819, IMG submission 187248) | Freshwater sediment microbial communities from Prairie Pothole Lake near Jamestown, North Dakota, USA - PPLs Lake P7 Core (1) Depth... | ecosystem: Environmental > Aquatic > Freshwater >... | reverse complement strand
GCGCGCGGCATAGTCGGCTTTGCGCACCCCGCGCGGCGGCCGTCGAACCGTACCGATGCGCAGGCCTTCGTCAGGATGACGCGGTGTTCCGAGTCTAACGATGCGCACGGACATAGCTTTTCACCCCAATTCCGCGGTGAGCCTGTTTCATTTTTGTTTTCCGGCGAGCGTCAATAAGACCGGCTCCAGAAGCTTCCAGACATTGGCGGCGACTATTTCCTGCCCTTTGGCGGTCGGGTGGATACCGTCGGCGAGGTTGAGCTCGCGCACGCCGCCCACGCCTTCCAGTATAAAAGGAATGAGCGGCGCATTGTTCTTTTTTGCCAGATCGGCAAAGACGGCTTCGAACTTGCGCCCGTAGTCGCCTCCCATGTTGGGTGGAACTTTCATCCCCGCGAGAATCACCTTAGCTTCCGGATACTTGTGTTTAGTACGGTCAATAATCGCTTGAAGATTTTTTCGGGTCGTTTCCACCGGCAGGCCGCGCAATCCGTCATTGGCTCCGAGCTCGAGGACCAAAACGTCTAACTGATTTTTTAGCAGCCAATCCAGCCGGCCAAGACCGCCAGCGCTCGTGTCGCCGCTTTGTCCTGCGTTGACGACTTGGAAGTTCCAGCGTCGCGCATCGATTTTCCGTTGAATCAGGGCAGGAAAAGCCTGCTCGGGATCTAATCCAAAGCCGGCGGTGATGCTGTCGCCCAAGAATAAAATTATCCGTGGCGCCGGCGCGGCCGTAGACGATCCCGGCAAGATTAGAAGAAGCAGCAAAAGAAACAAAATCTTTCGTTGGCGGGTGAGTTGTGTACCCATCATAAAAATCTTAGAGTTATCGAAGCATCCGCGATGAAGCTGTCATTTTACGATTCTTCCTACCCGATTCATTTTTAACCAGGCTTTGAAGATGACTGACGATATTATCTTAAGCGTAGAGCATTTGACCAAGTTTTTTAAGAGCGGTGATCAGAATCTGACGGTTCTCAGCGATGTATCTTTCGCCGTGGAGGAGCGAAGCGCCTGCGCCATCGTCGGGCCTTCGGGGAGCGGCAAGACGACTCTTATTGCCGTGTGCGCGGGACTGGAGCGTCCCAGCGAAGGTGCGGTGATTTTCAACGGGACTCCTCTCCATCGCTCCAGCGAAGAGGAACTGGCCCGAGTGCGCAATCAATCGATCGGGTTCATTTTTCAAAATTTCCAATTGCTGCCGTCGTTGACTGCGTTGGAGAACGTCATGGTGCCTGCCGAAATCCGCGGCGAAAATCATGCGCGCAGTCGCGCCGGCGAGCTGCTCGAGCGAGTGGGCCTGGCAACGCGGCTGCGTCATTATCCGGTGCAGCTTTCGGGCGGCGAGCAGCAACGTGTCGCTATCGCGCGCGCTTTCATCAACCGGCCCAAGATTCTTTTTGCCGACGAGCCGACGGGCAATCTCGATGCGGAGACGGCCAAGGACATCGTGCGTCTGATTTTCGAGCTCAACGCGACTAGCGGAACAACCCTCATTCTGGTGACCCACGATCCCGATCTCACCCGGCAGGCAGGCCGAGTCCTGAGCTTGCGGGGTGGAAGACTAGTGGCCGACAATAGAAGCTAGGGCGCCAAACCAAAGACCGAGGATGGAGGATCGAGGAAGCGAATCGGGCCGAGGAGAGGTTCGAGGACTGACCCACAGATTTCAGACGAAGTGGTTCATGATCTTACGCTTGCCCACAGAACATAACATAAAATGAGATCTTCGTCATACCGGCATGGATTGCCGGTATCCAGATTCGCAGGATGCTCCGGAGACATCCATGTCAACATAGATTCCAGCACTCCATGCTGGAATGACGCAATCGAGGGTTCTGGAAAAATGTTTTTCTTCCTTCTTCGAGTGTTTCGTGGTGAGAAAGTGTTTCGTTGAATACTGAACGTTCGTCGGTAAATTTACGATGATGAGATCAATTTTTAAAAAATGGGTTTGGATCATGGCACTTCGCGAGATGCGCCACGGTCTGAAGCCGCTGCTGCTCTCGATGTTGTGCGTGATCTTGGCCGTCATGTCGGTTGTCGTTGCCTATTCCTTTCGCGACAACGTGCAATCGAGCATTCGCCTCCAATCAAAGAGCCTGCTTGGCGCTGATTTGACGCTCGAAAGCAGGCAGCCCTTCACAGCCGAGGACGAAGCGCTCTTTCGTTCGCTCGGAGGCGACCAATCGCGCCAAATCGGGTTTTCTTCGATGGCTTATTTTCCCGCAAGCGGCAAATCGCGGCTGGTGCAGATCCGGGCCGTGAGCGGCAAATTCCCTTATTACGGCTCGCTGGAAACCGAACCGGCTTCGGCAGTCGAAGAGTTCCGGCAGGGAGCCGATGCTTTGATCGATGAGAATCTTGTCCTGCAGATGGACGCGGGCATCGGCGACCGCGTGAGAATCGGAGACCACGAGTTCCGCATCGCCGGCAAACTCCGCAAGATTCCCGGAGAGCCCGTGACCTTTTCACTGATCAGTCCCCGGGTCTACGTTCCCATGAGTTTTTTGGAGGGGAGCCCGTTGCTGCAAAGAGGCAGCCTGGTGCGCTATCGGATTTACTTCAAGTTCGACGCCGAGCAGGATATCGACGCGCTCGTGCAGCGTATTTCCCCGCAACTCCAGCGTCAAGGTTTGCGAGCGGATACGGTGAGCCTGCGCATGGAATCAATATCCAAAGCTATGGAGAATCTCTCGCGCTATCTCCGCCTGGCGGTGTTCATCGCGGTGCTGCTAGCGGGCGTGGGAGTCGCGAGCGGCGTGCACGTTTATACGAAACAAAAAACTCCTTCGATAGCGGTGCTGCGCTGCGTTGGCGCCGGTCCGGCGGAAACGGTCACGATCAATCTGCTGCAGGTTCTAATCGTTACCCTGGCGGGCTCTCTCACCGGGGCGGTTCTGGGCGCGGGTTTGCAGAGGTTGCTGCCGCTAGCGCTCAAGGATTTTCTTCCCGTGACCGCCACTTTTTCCGTCGCGTTCAACGGGGTTTGGGTCGGAATCGGCATGGGGCTTTCCACGGCGCTGTTGTTTGCCCTCATACCGCTGATGCCATTGCGGAAAATTTCTCCATTAGTGGCGCTGCGGGCGTCCTACGAGCGGGATAGCAGCCTACGGGATCCGCTGCTATGGGTGATTTTCTTGCTGATTGCCGGGGCTGTTTTTGGCTTTGCGGTCATTACCACGGCGAGTTGGTTCTATGGGCTCTATTTTACGGCCGGAATCCTTGCTGTTTTTGGGCTTCTCATGGGTGTCGCCAAAGGCCTATCTAAATTAATGAGGCGTTTGGCGCCGAGTCTCCTGTCTTTCACATGGCGTCAGGGGCTGGCAAACCTCTATCGCCCGAGCAATCAGACCGCAGCCGTGATGCTCGCGATCGGGCTTGGGACTTTCTTGATGGTGACGCTTTACAGCGTCCAGAGCATGTTATTGAACGAGGTTCAGGAACGCACCGGCGAGGGAGAGCCCAACCTGGTGCTTTTCGACGTGCAAAACGACCAGCGGCAAGGCGTCGGAGAGCTTTTCCGGGCGTTCAATGTTCCTATACGCGACCAGGTTCCTATCGTTACCATGCGCCTTGCCGCGATTAAAAACCGACCGGTGCAGGAGATCCGCAACGATCCAAAAGCGAAAATCTCCGAATGGGCGCTGCGCCGGGAATACCGATCGACTTACCGGGGCCGTCTCGGGCAAGCGGAGCGAGTCATCAACGGAACGTGGCAGGGTCGAGTTGATCCGGGGGCGCACCCCATTCCTGTGTCCCTGGAGAAAGGGATCGCGGAAACATTGCGCGTCGGCATCGGCGATTCGTTGCAATTCGAGGTACAAGGGGTTTCATTGCCAACTCGAGTTGCCAGCATTCGCGAAGTGGAATGGGAGCGCCTTGAACCCAACTTTTTCGTGGTCTTTCCCGAAGGCGTGTTGGAGAGTGCACCCCAATTTTATGCGCTGGTCGCGCGGGCGGAAACCGGCGCCACTTCAGCGAACCTGCAGCGGGCCATAGTAGAACGCTTCCCTAACGTTTCCGTGATCGATTTGAATCTCGTCCTCGCTACCCTCGAGTCGATCCTTAGCAAAGTTGCGGCGGCGATTCGCTTCGTGGCGCTGTTCATCATTCTCACCGGAATTGCCGTCCTCGCCAGCGCGGTTTTGAGCAGCCGGTCGCAGCGCGTCAGGGAGAGCATCTTGCTGCGGACTCTGGGAGCGGCGCGACACCAGATCCTCACGACGATCGTTGCGGAATATCTTTTCTTGGCGGCTATTGCTTGCGTGACTGGCGCCGTTCTCGGGATATTGGCGAGCTGGGGGCTAAGCTTTTATTTTTTCCAAACGGCAGCCACCATTTCGTTTGCTCCAATCCTGATCATCTTAGTGGCGGTGACAGCGGGGACGGTTGTCGCCGGCGTCGTGGGATGCTGGGGAATCTTTCGGCGCTCGGCGCTGGAGGCGCTCCGCGCGGAAGCGTGAGACCGACGGTCGACTGAACGCCGCGAACTGACGATGAACCGCCGCTTTGCCTACCGTTTTCGCGTTCGCCATGACGAGCTCGACTCGTTCGGACATCTCAACAACGCGGTCTGTGTCAAATACATGCAAGAAGCGGCGATTCAGGCTTCAACGGACGCCGGATATTCACTTGCGCGGTATGCACAGCACGGCGTCGCTTGGGTGGTCCGCCGCCTGGAGATACGCTATTACCTCCAGGCTCGTTACGGCGAGGAGCTTGCGGTAACGACCTGGATCTCCGAATGCGGCAGATCCACCTGCATCCGTGAGTACGACATCACGCGCGCTATCGATGGAATACGGGTCGCGCGCGCGCGGGCGCTGTGGGTTTATATCGATTCGAAAAGCGGCCGGCCGCTGCGTTTGCCGCAAGAGATCAAGATCGCCTTTTCTCCGGCGGGCGAAAAAGAAAACCTCGGAATTCGGGGTTACAAGTCCCGCATAGTAGAGGATAGCTACCGCTATTGTCATCGTCGGGCGGTGCAGAGTTACGAGCTTGATCCCCTCGGACGGGTCCACCACACGGTGTTTTTCAACTGGATCGAACAGGCTTACTATAACGCTATCCGTTTGGCCGGCCATCCGCTGGAGGAGCTCCGCGCGGGAGATTGGATGGTTTTCCAGGGCGGTCACGAGATCGAATACTTTGCCCCCGCGCGCGACAGCGACGATATCGAGATCGTAAGCTGGATCTGCGAGGTCGGCAGAGTGCGCGGCGCGTGGATTCACGAGATCTATGAAACCCGAAGGAAAACACTGCTGGCGCGCGACTACTCCTTGGGAATTTTCGTGAATGCCCAAGGCAAGCCGACCGCCGGCCCACAATCTCTGATCGACGACGTGTTGCGCGGACCCCGGGGCGGTGAGTTCAACGTTCGAGGCCTGCCCTGAGCTTGGCGAATGGGTTCAATGTTCAAGGTCCGAGAGGAATTGAAACGTTGAACCTTGAACATTTTTACGATTTGAACGATTGGAACGGCTGGAACGTTTTGAACTGCTTTTTTCCGTAACTATTGCCTCCCGGCTCGCGGCTTTCTATAGTTTTCTAAAGAAATCCTTTTAGGAGTTCCAATGCCAAACCAAAAACCGTACAGGCTCCCCACGACCGTCATCCCCGAACGTTACGCGATCCGGCTAACGCCCGACCTTGCGGCCGCGACTTTTGCCGGAGAGGAAAGAGTTTTTCTTCAAGTGCGCGAGCCGGTCCGGCAGATCGTCTTAAACGCAGCCGAGCTTGAGTTCCAGACCGTTTCGGCCAAAGGTCCCGACGGCGCCAGTTTTCTAGGAACTGTGACTCTCGACAGTGAAAATGAACAAGCGGTGCTGAACTTTTCTGAAACGCTCAATCCGGGGACATGGGAGTTGCAGATTGCGTTCTTGGGTATTTTGAACGACAAGCTGCACGGTTTTTATCGCAGCACTTACAAAGACCCCAAAGGGCAGGAGAAAGTGCTCGCCTCGACCCAGTTCGAGTCGACCGACGCGCGGCGCGCTTTTCCCTGTTGGGACGAGCCGGCGTTCAAGGCGGTTTTCCAAGTGACTTTGGTGGTGGACCTTGGATTGACCGCGATCTCCAACGCGCGGGCGATCCGTGAGATGCCCTTGTCGGGCACCGGAAAAAAAGCGGTTGTCTTTGCCGATACCATCAAGATGTCGACCTATCTTGTTGCCTTCATCGTCGGTGAGTTCGAAGGGACCGACCCGGTGATGGTCGGCAATGCCCCGTTGCGAGTGTGGGCGGTGCCGGGAAAACGCCATCTCGGCAAGTTCGCTCAGGAGATCGGCAGCTTCTCGCTGGCTTTCTTCTGGCGCTATTACGGTATTCCTTATCCCGGCGACAAACTCGATTTGATCGCCATCCCCGATTTTGCTTCCGGCGCGATGGAGAATCTCGGCGCGATTACGTTTCGCGAAACCGCGCTGCTCGTCGATGAAAAGAAGGCGACGCGCGCGGAATTGGAACGGGTCGCGGATGTCGTGTCGCATGAGAACGCTCACATGTGGTTCGGCGATCTCGTGACCATGAAGTGGTGGAACGGGCTCTGGCTCAACGAAGCGTTCGCCACGTTCATGGAAATGCTCGCGGTGGACGTCTGGAAACCCGAATGGCGCCGCTGGGAGAGTTTTACCGTATCCCGGGCGGCGGCGATGCAAGTGGACGGATTGAAGAGCACGCGGCCCATCGAGTTTCCGGTGGAAAAGCCCGAAGAGGCCGCCGGCATGTTCGACGTCTTGACTTACGAGAAAGGCGCCTCGGTGTTGCGCATGCTCGAACAATATCTCGGCGCGGATAAATTTCGCGACGGGATCCGGCTCTATTTGTGCCGCCACGAGTATGCCAACGCCGAAACGACCGATCTATGGGACGCGCTGGAAGAGTCCACGCATGAGCCGGCGCGCGCGCTCATGGATTCATGGATCTTTCAGGCCGGTTATCCGCTGATCAGCGTCGAGAAAAGCGGACGCAGTCTCATCCTTTCGCAGCGGCTCTTTCGTTATCTCCAGGACGGCGATATCCCAAATCGCCAATTCCACGTGCCGATTTTCCTGCGGGCCGAAACGAAAGGCGGCCTGAGCCAACAAACCCTTCTCTTGAAGGATGCGCAGACACGTGTCGACTTGCCTGACGACGTGAACTGGGCCGTGGTTAATGCCGGCGGCCACGGCTTTTACCGGGTGCGTTACAGCGGGGATCTCATGGAGGCACTGAAGGGAGGTCTCCAAACCCGTCTCTTGCCGGTGGAACGATTCAATCTGGTCAACGACGTCTGGGCGACGACGTTGGCGGGGCTAACGCCGTTGACAGATTACGTGGATCTGCTTGAACTGCTGCGCGACGAGACTGACATCAACGTCTGGACGGCCCTGATCATGTCTTGCCATCACCTCCATCGAATCTTTCATGATCAGCAGGATCGCGCTTTACAAGAACGATTGCGCGGAATTTTACTCCCGGCTATTGATCGGCTCGGCTGGTCACCGAAAGAAGGGGAGTCGGAGTTGCAACGCCAGCTTCGCGGTGAGCTGATCGCTGCTCTCGGCACCCTGGCCGAAGACAAGGCCTGCCAAACCCGGGCGCGAGAGCTATACGCGGAGTATGAAAAGGACCCGACTGCCGTCGAGCGCAACCTGGTGCCGGCGTTGGTTTCGATCGTCGCCCACACCGGGAACGGCGCCGACTACGAGAAGTTTTACACGAAATTCAAAACCGCGAAGACTCCTCAGGAAGAAACCCGCTATCTTTTTGCGCTCGGAGCTTTCCGTCGATTGGAGCTGATCGAGCGCACGTTGACATTGACCGTCAACGGTGAAGTGCGTACCCAGAACGCCCCATATCTCATGCGCAGCGTTCTGTTGAACAAAGACGCGAGAGAAAGGGCGTGGTCTTTTATGAAGGATCACTGGAGCGAGATGCTCAGGCTTTATCCTGACAATTCCATTCCGCGCATGTGCGAAGGCGTCGTCGGCCTGGTGACTCGTGAATTGGAAGCCGATGTGAGAGAGTTCTTCAAGAAACATCCCGTAAAGCAGGGCGCGAAACAAATGGAGCAACACCTGGAAAGGCTTCGCGTTGCCGTTGCTGCCAAGGAGCGGTGGCAGGACTTGCTGCGGGGATAAGTCGACGTGCTCCGATGCCAGTCGGTTCAGTTGCGGCGCATCAGGATTTGGCGGCGATTGCCCTACGCGCGAATACGCGGTTGTGCTTGAGACCTTCGAACGATCATGGCTCTGACGGAAGACGCGGCCGCGAAGATTGTCCTGATTCGTTCTATCGAGGAGAGCGACAGGAAGTTCTTTTCGGATTCGTTGCAGGTCGATGCATTTGCCGCCGCAAGCAATGTCGCTCCGGGTTTGGCTTGGGTCAAGGCGCGGGCGCAGTTTCTATTTGACCATCTTTCATCCGCTTACCAATCGGTTCTTCATCTGGCAAGGCTTCCCTCACCCTTGATGGCGCCCTTGTGTTTGATCGCCTTGGTCTTGGGCTTTGCGACCAACTTGCTCGGACCGGCGGAGAAAATCCATGTCGTGCGCAACCCGGTGCTGTTGCTCGTGGCGTGGAACTTATTTGTCTATCTCATAATTTTGCTAGTATTCTTAGCCAAGCCGCGAACAAAGAACCTGGTCGCTCCATCATTCTCCAAGCCTGCCGGCGCCAAACAACCGGCGCAGAACCCCGTAACAGAAGTTAAGATCAATATTCCCTGGCTGGCGCAGTTTCTCATGCCAGGGCTTTGGCATTTCTTTCACCGCGTCGCCCTGGGTGCGCGCGAGAAAAAGAATCTAGCGGATGTCGTACGCCGCTTCAGTGTCAACTGGTACGCCGTGGCCGCGCCTTTGGTGGTTGCGCGGTGGAAAGTCCTGCTGCATCTGGGCGCGCTGTTTCTGGCTATCGGTGCAGTGGCGGGCATGTATTTCCAGGGACTGTTTCAAGGTTATGAAGCGATCTGGAGCAGCACGTTCATTACCGGCGAATCGTCGGTCGTTAAGTTTGTCCACTTTCTCTTTGGTCCGAGTCTCTTCGTTGCCGACCTGCTCGGTCTCGGATTGGCAGGCGAGATCGACGCCACTCGGCTCCTCTCACCGCAAGGCGACAAAGCCGCGGGGTGGATTCATCTGTTCGCCATTACGGTCATGCTCATCATCGTGATTCCGCGGGCGGCGCTGGCCGCCTGGCAATGGAAAAAAATCAACCAGCGGCGCAAGGATATCGGTCTGGCATTGGACGCCTACTATGGCGAGGTCATCGAAGCGCCGGTGCGCGCGTTGATCGAGAAAGAAGTCGAGAACGGCGCCAGACAATTCTCCGCGGACATTGCCGCCTTCGTCGGGCAGAAGCTCTATCAAGAGCAAATCGTTTCGCGATTGCGGCAATTCAGAGAAGAGGGTGGGAAAGTCTCGGAACTCAGGTCCGAGATCCAGTCACTCTCGGAAGCCTTTTCACCGCAAATCGAATCGTATGTCGCTGAAACCCGCTTGCCCGAGTTTCAGAGTGCCTTGTCGCAGCGTGTCGGCGAGATTCTAAAAAGTCTCGGGACCGATTTCATCGTTCTCAAAGAACCGCAAGCGGTCCTGAGCGGGATGAGAATAGCTACCGGCGGAAATACCGATATGGGTATCTCCCAGAAATTCACCAGCGCGATCGGTTTGTCGGTGGGAACCTCGATCGCGCTCGCCGTGGCCACCGTAAGCGGCGGGCTCGGCCACTCCCTCGGCGTAGCGATCGTTGCGACGTTACTGCACACCACCGGGCCCGTCGGATTCTTGATCGGCCTGATCGCGGGCGCCGTGGTCGCAGCCGGCGCCTGGTGGTGGGGCAAGGAAAGGATCGCGGCCGCGGTCGAAAATCTCTATTTGCCCGCGGCCGTTGTCCGGACCGCGCTTTGGGAGTCGCGCTTTCAGCGCCTCGCCGACGATGGCCGAAAGAAATGCGAGGATTCGGTGCGCGGGGAGGTCGATGAGCGGCTCAAGGCGCTGCAGCCAAGAATCACCACCGAGATCTTGTCGCGCGTGCGCAGTTTGTGGCAGGGTTGAGGGGGTGAGGCCTGGGGTGGTTCAAGTCGTTCAAATCGTTCAAGCCGTTCAAAAAGTTCAAACAGAACTTCAATGTTCAAGGTGGTTCATGAGATGACGTATCTCGGTTGTATTGTTTTGTCAGCAGTCATTTTTGTTTTCAGTGCGACAGGTCTGGTGCCAGCCCAGGCGCCCGCGGACAAAGTCGTTGTCAGCTATCCGAGCAAGTCCATCACCAATTTTCCGATTCTGGAGACGGCCAGACAGAGAGGTTTCTTTCAGAAAGAAGCGCTGAACGTCAGCGCCGTCTACATGCGCGGCGGGATCGACATCAAAGCCTTGCTGACCGGCGACGCTGACTTCGGCACCGGCAGCACCACAGCGGTGACGGCGTTTGTCGCCGGTGCGCCGCTGCGCGTGGTCATGAGCCTCAATGCTTACGTCGATCAGGGTCTTTACGCGCAACCGAAGTACCGCAGCTTGGCGCAGCTCAAAGGGCAGTCGATCGGCTCGCTCAATCCCGGCGGGCTCGTGGATACTTTGTTACGGCGCATTTTGATCCAGGGCGGAATCCAGCCCGAAAAAGATGTTGTCATTCTCAACATGGGCGGCACGCCCGAGCGCTACGCCGCCTTGAAGTCCGGGTCGATCGCGGCTTCGATGCTGAGCGCTCCCCACAGCCTGCGGGCGGAGAAAGAGGGTTTCACCAAGCTCGCGGCCACCCGCGATTACGTAAACGTATCCGGCACGGGCCTGATCGTGCATGCCGACCAGATCAAAAAGCGGCCGGCGATGATGAAACGATTCATGCGCGCCTCGCTGCGCGCGATGAGTTTCATTCGTGAGAACCCCACTGAATCAACCCAGCTCATCGTCCGTGAGTTCGGCATGGATCAAGAAGTTGCTGCCCTTGCCTACAAACAGTTGTTAGAATTGCTCAGCCCGGACGGTAAAAACCGCGTCGAGGGCTATCAGCTCTTGATCGATTTCGCCCGCGCCGCGCAGAAAGTCGATAAGCCGATCCACGCCGCTCAGTTCATCGACGAAACCTTGCTCGACGAGGTGCTGCGCGAAGGCGTCACCCAGCGGTGAACGGGACAAACCGCCAAGAACCCAGCGCGAGAGCCAGAAACCAAAAGAATCCCCTCTTACATCTCCCCCGTCGCGGGGGAGAGAAGAGAGGGGGCTTAGTTTCTGGCGGATTGAGCATGAGCCAAACCATTCTTCCTATCCTATGATTGATGTAATTTGGCAACTGAATTGCCGAATTACATCAACTTTCCCAGCTCGGCTGAAAGACTAACCAACCCACACCAAACCTGGATTCCCGTTTGCACGGGAATGACGGAGTGACGGTTGTGCGAGTCCGGTGAATAACTTTTCCGTGAACGATTTGATCTATTGGAACTACTGCAACGGGCGACTACACCGAGTTGGGTATCTCCCCCAATAAATCCGTTATAAAAAATCATCATTTTGGGCAGGAAAATTATCGAAAAATCGATTGACAAGTTAGTAAGTAATCGCTAACTTACCAAAAGTATGAGAAATAACGGACGGCTTTCGGCTGAGGAGCGGCGGCAAGCCATCGCGGACGCGGTTCGAGGGGTTTTTGCGGACAAGGGCTTCGACGGCACGACGACACGGGAACTGGCCAAAGCGGCCGGGGTGTCGGAGGCCTTACTTTACAAGCACTTTCCAAGCAAAGAGTCGCTTTATGCGGCCATGCTTGATGCCTGCGTCAAGGGTCCGACATTCACGGAATTCAAGCGAATCCTGACTCTGGACCCATCGACTTCGACCTTGGTTTTTATGGTCCATTTCGTCGTTACCCGTTTCATCCAGGGCTGGGCGGGCGATCCAAACAAGAAGGTCATGGACCGCTTGAGCGTGCGCTGCCTCCTGGACGACGGGGCTTTTATACGGCTAACCCATAAGAAGTTTGCTCCTGCGTGGCTCGCCAAATTCGAGGCTTGCCTGAAGGCGGCGGCCAAGACCGGAGACTTACACGAGATTCCTTTGCGCCCTGACCTCAGGGCCTGGTTGGTGCATCATATCGCTTTTGCCGTGATGCTCCATCTCCACCCTGAGCAGCCAGCGGTGGATTACAAGGTTTCAAAACCAGCCCTGGTTGAGCAAACCGTTTGGTTTGCGTTATTGGGAGTAGGCCTGAAGGAGCAGACGATCAAGCGCTACTACAACCCCAAGGCCCTGGCATTGTTGACATGATTGGTTGACTATCAACAGGAGTGAGTAAAGACACACTAACTCCTCAATGATAAGGACAAGAAAAATGAACTTCAACGCCAAACACAGCGATCATGCAGAACCCGTAGGCTCGGCCAGCGAGGACAAAATCGCTTCACTCTTTCAGCCCGATGTCCTGCTGACCGAACAGTATATCGACAATTTTCGCAGAAAAACGCCGTTGGAGCCGGAACGAGCCCTGCTGCTCGCGGTATTGGACGATGCCGTTCGCTCTTTTCAGGACAACCTTCTGTCGCAAAACAAGAAAAAACAACTGCTGTTTGAAGAGGCCCGGGAATGGCTTTTTAGCAATGATTCGGGTTGGGTTTTCTCGTTTGTCTCGATCTGTGGACTGCTGGGTCTTGATCCGGATTACATCCGGCGCGGGCTCAAGCGGTGGCAGGAGAGGGCGCTCTACGCAGCAAAGAAGAAACAGCGGGTTGCCGGACCGGCACACCAGCGTCTCGTCGCATAAAGGTGAAGTTTCGTGGCCGACAAATGACGCGGGGATGGATTGCTGTTTCCGCGGCCGCTCTCGTCGCTTCGGCCAGCCTCGTCTTCTTGGGCGGCTGCGAGAAAAAGCCGCCGGCGTCCTTCGAGCGGCCGCCGGCGCCGGTGACTGTCGCCCCGGCGGTTACCCAAGACGTCCCCCATTATATTGATGCCATCGGCAAATTCGTTGCCCGGGAAGTTGTTTCGATTCAACCTCAGGTGTCCGGCCGGATTACTCAAATCCATTTCACTGACGGTGCCGAGGTCAAGGTCGGCCAGGTGCTCTTCACCGTCGATCCGCGACCCTATCAGGCTCAGGTCAACGTGGCCGAGGCCAATCTGGGCCAGGCGAAAGCCGCGCTCGAGTTAGCCAAGATCAATTTTGATCGGGTGGCGAGTGTCACCGATCAAAGAGCCGTTTCCAGGCAAGACTATGATGCGAGAAAGAACGCCGTCGAGGTTGCCGAGGCCCAGGTCAAACAAAATCAGGCGGCGCTCGAAAGCGCTCGTCTGAACCTCGACTACTGCACGATTCGGTCGCCGATCAACGGCCGGACCGGGCAACGGCTCGTGGATCTCGGCAACGTCGTCACGGCGAACAGCGGCTCCTTGTTGGTTATCCAGCGCCTGGACCCGATCTACGCCGACTTCACGATTACCGAAAACGATCTTACCGTCGTGCAACGCAACATGGCGCGGGGCAGCCTGAAAGTCGAAGCGCGCCTGCCGGATGAGCCCGAGAAATCGCGCGAGGGCAAACTCACCTTTCTCGACAACGCCGTGCAGGACGGGACCGGAACGGTGAAACTCCGCGCCACCATCGAAAACGACGATCGCCGCTTCTGGCCGGGGCGATTCGTCAACGTCCGGGTTATCCTCGGCATCCAGCAGAAGGCCGTGTTGATTCCGGCGGAAGCGCCGCAGATGTCAGCCAAGGGACCGTTTGTTTACGTGGTTAAAGAAGACTCCACTGCCGAGCTGCGTCCCGTTACCGTAGGGCAGCGCCAAGGGGATCTCGTGGTCGTCAACAAGGGTATTAATGCCGGCGAGCGCGTGGTTACCAATGGCCAACTCGGCGTCACCCCTGGCGGAAAGGTGCGTATGGCACAGCCGACCACGGTGGAAAATACGCCCGAGCCGACGAATTCAGAGACGAAGTCATGAACTTCTCCGAACCCTTTATACGCCGTCCGGTGATGACGACGGTCTTGACCGTCTCGGTGATTTTCTTCGGCGTACTCAGCTATTTGCGGCTGCCCGTGAACGATCTGCCGGCCGTGGACTATCCCGTGATCCAGGTGCAAGTGAGCTATCCTGGCGCCAGTCCCGATACGGTGGCCAACGCTATCGCCACGCCGCTGGAGCGCCAGTTCATGCAGATCACCGGTCTGGAGCTGGTCACTTCCAAAAGCAGCCAGGGAAACGCGAGCATGACCTTGCAATTTGCTCTCAACAAGAGCATCGACGCGGCTGCCACGGACGTACAGACGGCGATCTCACGGGCGACCGGCAGTTTGCCCGTCGATCTGCCCTCGCCGCCAACCTATTCCAAGACCAATCCCAACGACCAGCCGATCATGTATATCGCCCTGACCAGTGACTCGGTGACTCCAGGACAGCTCTACGATTACGCCAGCACTCAGGTAGGGCAGCGTATCAGCATCCTGCGCGGGGTGAGCAGCGTCGGCGTGTTCGGCGCCAAGTCGGCGATTCGGATCAAGGCCGATCCTTCCGCCATGTGGGCGCGCGGCATATCCGTCGATGACGTGGCGACGGCGATCAAGAACGGCACGAGCACCGTGGGTGCTGGACAGTTCGACGATTCGGCGGGCACTTTACTGCTTCGGCCCCAGGGCCAGCTCGACAATGCCGAAGCATACAGCGAGCTCATCGTCAGCACGAAGAACGGCTCGCCGGTCTATCTGCGGGATGTCGCCCGGGTGGTCAACTCGGTTCAGGATGAGCGGATCAATATGCGCTTTTGGGTGCGCGGCTACCCGCCGCCGTCGGCCACCGTCGTCGTGGCAGTGAACCGCCAGGCCGGCGCCAATGCCGTGGAAGTCGCCAGGAGCGTCAGAGACCTGCTGCCGCTAATCAGCGCAGAGCTTCCGGGATCGGTGCGGGTCACCCCGATCTACGACCGTTCGCAGACCATCATCCACTCCGTCTTCGACGTGCAGCTTACTCTCGCCATCGCCTTTTTGCTGGTGGTGGTGGTGATCTTTATTTTCCTCGGGCGGGCGAGGGATACACTGATTCCGGCAGTGGCGCTGCCGCTCTCTCTGTTGATTACGTTCATTGCGATGGAGCTGCTGGGGTACAGTTTGGACAACCTTTCGCTCATGGCCCTCACCCTGGCGATCGGATTTCTGGTGGACGACGCCATCGTCTTTCTGGAGAACACCGTCCGCCGGATGGAGCGCGGCGAGCAAGCGCTGGAGGCGACCATCAACAGCGCCAAGGAGATCAGCTTCACCATTGTTTCGATGACCATTTCCCTGGCGGCGGTGTTTATCCCGCTGGTCTTTATGTCCGGCCTGGTCGGCCGGATCTTTCGCGAGTTCGCGATCACTATCGTAATCGCAATCATGGCATCGGGCTTGGTATCGCTCACGCTTACGCCGCTCATGTGCGCAAGGCTGCTCAAAGAGCGCGGCGAGGGCGCCAGCAAAACCTGGATGGAACGGGTGATCGGCGGGGCTGAAAAACGATTTCTCGCGGCTTACGGCCGGTGGCTCTGGTGGTTTCTGCGCTTCCGCTGGGTCTCCGCGCTGATCTGGGTGGTTTGTCTGGCGGGCACGGTCTGGCTTTTCATGGTGGTTCCCAAGGCTTTCTTACCCGTGGGCGACAGCAGTTTCGTTTGGGGTGTTATGATCGGCCGCGAAGGCTCGTCGCCTAAAGAAATGCGTGATCTCCAGGACCGCGCCGACGAGCTAATCCGCCAGGATCCCGCGGTTGGGGCGACCTTCACGATGACGGGAAACAACCAGTTCCTTTCATCAAACCAGGGGCTGCTCCTCGCATTCCTCAAGTCACCCGACAGTCGCGCGCCGATTCAAGAGGTGGCGGGCGATCTCATGGGCAAGCTCAGCGAGATCCCCGGAGTGATGCCGTTCATGCGCGCGCGTCCGGTTCTGGAGATCAGCACTGGAGCGACAAACCAGAATCAGGGGCAATATGCCTACACCGTATCGGGGGTGAACCAGAAGCAAGTGTATGACGTGGCCACGAAGCTCATGGAAAAGCTCCGAGAGTATCCGGGATTCCTGACCCTCTCTTCGGATTACTTCAATAACACGCCCAATCTCGATATCGAAATCCGCCGCGATCAAGCGAAGATGCACGGCGTGTCCGAAACGCGGATACTCGCTTTGCTCAGAAACGCCTATTCGCAGAATTATCTTTACTTGATCAAGAAGCCTGAAGACCAGTATCAGGTCATCCTGGAGGCCGAGAGTTCGGCGCGATCCCAGCCGCAAGATCTTTCGCTTTTGTACATTAAATCCGATGACGGAAAAAATCTCGTGCCGCTGAACGCGTTGGTCACTTGGAACACGTCGCTCGGACCCCAGGCGGTTAATCACTTGAACCAGTTCACCAGCGTCACGATATTTTTCAATCTCAAACCGGGTGTGCCGATCGGCGAAGCCACCGACTTTATCGCTAAGACCGCGGCGGAGATCGTACCACCCACCGTACGCGCCGGCCTGCAAGGCGAAGCGCTGACATTCAGCAATACGGTTCGCGATTTGACGATTCTGATGCTTTTGGCTGTTTTCGTCATGTACGTGATCCTGGCCGTGCTCTACGAAAGCTATCTCCATCCTTTGACCGTGCTCTCGACCTTGCCGACGGCGCTGGTGGGGGGATTGCTGACGCTTCATTTGTTTGGCCAAGAGGCATCGCTCTACGCTTTTGTCGGTATGTTCATGTTGATGGGCATCGTCAAAAAGAACGGCATCATGATCGTCGATTTCGCCCTGCACCGGGTCGCTGCCGGCGAGCCCGCGGACAAAGCGATTCACGATGCCAGCATGGACCGCTTTCGTCCGATTCTGATGACCACCTTGGCCGCGGTGTTTGGCGCCCTGCCGATCGCGCTTGGCTTCGGCGCCGACGGCGCCTCGCGTCAACCGCTGGGCTTGGTCATCGTCGGCGGGCTGGTGGTCTCGCAGTTCATTACCCTTTTCATCACTCCGGCAATTTATCTCTACCTTGAGGAGTTTCAGGAGAAAGTTCTCGATCGCACTTCTTTCTTCCGCTCCGAACGAACCGCTGCACCAAGCGGTGTCTCGATGGAGAAAGGCAGCATCCGATAAATCGTATCTTCCTTCTCCCTCGAGGCTGTGTTGAATGTCATTCTGAGGCCTAGCCGAAGAATCTCGATTTCGTAATTTTTTGGAATCGTTAGATGTTTCGCTTCGCTCAACATGACATTAAGGAGAAGGGGGAGCCTTTGCCTTGATCAGTGGAAACTGATAATACCATTATAGTTTCCCAAGTATATGGCTACCCAACGGCCCGCAAAGAAGAAAACTCCAGGGCAGGAACTAACACCACGATTGACCCGTAGCTCCTCGCTCTTGACCCCCCGGGAGAAAAACTCGGCGGGGACCGCTGCTGCGCAACGCATCGTCGAAGCCGCCCGGCGTCATTTTCTTGCGCACGGTTTCCGCAGCGTCACTATGGATGATCTGGCCGAAGAGCTGGGGATGAGCAAGAAGACCCTGTATGCGTCTTTTTCGGGCAAGACCGATCTCTTGCGGGCGGTGCTCTTGGATAAGTTTCGCAGCATCGAGACGGACCTGGAGGGCATCGGCTCCGCGGCTTCAGCGAATGTGCTTGATTCGCTGCATCAATTGCTCGCGTGTGTGCAGCGCCACGCAGAAGAAATACAGCCAGCCTTCGTGCGCGACATCCGGCGGGAGGCGCCAGAAATGTTCCAGCTGGTGCAGAGCCGCCGCCGCGACATGATTCAACGCTATTTCGGCCAGATCTTCGACGACGGCCGAAGAGCGGGAATTTTTCGTAAGGATATTCCAAGTCGGTTGATGATCGAAATTCTGCTAGGCGCGACTGAGGCGATTGTGAATCCGCCGAAGATGGCGGAGCTGGGTCTTACACCGAAGACCGGGTTCCTGGCCATTATTACCGTCGTGCTCGAGGGCGTGCTGACGGAAAAAGGCAGGCCGGGAGAGAGACAGGGAGAGAGGGAGACCAGGAGGCGGGCAATAAACCAGGAGACAGGCAGACAAGGAGACCGGGAGACTAGGAGACCGGACCGGGAGACAGGTAGACAAGGAGGCGGGGAGACAAGGAGACAGGGAGATACGGAGAGGAAGAAAGAGGCAAGGAGACAAGGAGAAAGCCCCGCGCGAGGTGATGCGTGAAGCGGGCGATTTTGGTGGTGTCGGTCCTGGTTGTGATCGGACTTGTTGCCTTGGCTTGGTGGCTCAATCGTCGCGACAGCGCGCCGGGGGAGATCGTGCTCTATGGGAATGTCGACTTGCGGCAGGTGCAATTGTCGTTCAACAACAGCGAGCGAATCGCCGCCGTGCTGGTGCAAGAGGGCGATCGCGTGCGTCAGGGCCAAGTTCTGGCGCGGCTGGAGACACGCCGGTTGGAGCCTCAAGTCGCCCAGGCCGAAGCTCGAGTCGGCGCCCAGCGTCAAGTCGTGCAAAGGCTCCGCAGCGGCAGCCGTCCCGAAGAGATCGCCCAGGCGAGAGCGAACGTCGATTCGGCGAAGGCTGACGCAGTTAATGCGCGCCAGCAGTATGAGCGCATCAAGAGCGCCGCCGAAATGTCTGCTGGACGGGCCGTGCGTCAACAGGATGTCGACAGTGCCAAGGCCGCCGTGGAGGTGGCTGAGGCAAAACTTGCCGTCAATATGCGGGCGCTCGAGCTGGCCATCATCGGCCCGCGCAAGGAGGATATTGCCGAGGCCGAGGCTCAGCTGCGGGCCAACGAGGCGCAGCTGGCTTTGCTGCGGCAACAGTTGATTGACGCTCAGCTCCTAGCTCCCATGGATGCCATCGTGCGCACGCGAATTTTGGAGCCCGGGGAGATGGCCTCTCCACAGAAGCCAGTGTTCTCGCTGGCGATTACCGACCCCAAGTGGGTGCGCGCCTATGTGCCGGAGTCGAACCTGGGCAAAGTTCATGAAGGCATTAATGCGGCGGTTGCGGTGGATAGTTTTCCTGAGCGGCGCTTCGACGGCTGGGTGGGCTTCATCTCGCCGGTCGCCGAGTTTACGCCGAAAACGGTGCAGACCGAGGAGCTACGCACCAGCTTGGTCTACGAAGTTCGCGTGTTCGTGAAAGACCCGTCGGACGATTTACGTCTCGGCATGCCGGCGACCGTCTACCTGAATACAGACAAGCAGACGGGGAGACGGGGAGACAAAGAGTGGGCGCGATGAACAGCAATTTTGTGCTGCTTGGTCGCGATATCCGCAAAAGCTTCCGCCGAGAAGGCGGCGAAGTCGTGCACGCGCTCGATGGCGTGTCGCTCGAGGTCGAACAGGGCATGCTTGCCGCTCTGGTGGGACCCGACGGTGCGGGCAAGACGACTCTGATTCGTCTGGCGGCAGGACTCATGACCGCCGATGACGGCGAGCTGAGAGTCCTGGGTATCGATGTCGCCGCGGATCCACAGCACGTCCAAGATCGTATCGGCTACATGCCACAGAAGTTCGGACTGTACGATGACTTGAGCGTTCAGGAAAATCTGGACTTGTACGCCGACCTTCACGGCGTTACGGCGGCGGAGAGAAGCGAACGTTACCCGCGACTCATGGAGATGACGGCACTCGGGCCGTTCACAAGCCGTTTGGCCGGACGGCTATCGGGCGGCATGAAACAAAAACTTGGCCTCGCCTGTACTCTGGTTCGCTCGCCGGAACTGTTGTTGCTGGACGAGCCAACTGTCGGAGTCGATCCGCTGTCGCGCCGTGACCTGTGGGAGATCATTTTGCAACTCGTTAAAGAACAGGGATTCACCGTGCTCGTCAGCACCTCTTATCTGGACGAAGCCGAGCACTGCGACCACGTCGTCGTACTGCACCAAGGAGAAGTGCTGGCGCGGGGTAAACCAGGGGACGTGGCCCGTTTGGCGGATGGACGCGCCTATCTCGTCACGCCGCCACCTGGGCAGAAAGCAAGCGTGTTCCAGGCGCGGCTGCTCGATCAACCGGGTGTGCTCGATGCAGTGCCCGAAGGCGGTCGCGTGCGCGTTGTAAAAGATGCGGGAGCGAACGTTCTTCTCCGGGACACTGCAATCGAGGCCGTGCGCCCGAGGTTCGAAGACGGATTCATGGTGCTTTTAAAACAGACAAGGAGACAAGGAGACGGGAAGACAGACAAGGAGAATTGGAGACAAGGAGACGAGGAACACAGTCCCCCAGTCTCCCCGTCTATCTCCGTGTCTCCTAGTCTCCCCGTCTCCTTGTCTGCTCCCCAGGTTCAGGTCCGCGATCTGGTTCGGCGGTTTGGCAGTTTCCTTGCCGTTGATAATGTTAGCTTCGAGGTAGAACGGGGTGAAATCTTCGGGCTGCTCGGTCCAAACGGCGCGGGTAAAACGACTACGTTTCGCATGCTGTGCGGCCTTTTACCCGCCACCAGTGGTACCTTGCGAGTGGCGGGCGTCGACCTGCGCCGCGCCCGGGCTTCGGCGCGCCAGCGGATCGGCTACGTTGCCCAGAAGTTCTCGCTTTACGGCCAGCTCTCGGTAACCGAGAACTTGGAATTTTTCGCCAGCGCTTATAACCTGCGCGGCGCGCGCAAGCGAGACCGCATCGACTGGGCGCTGAAAAATTTTGCCCTCGCCCCGCTGGCGGGCTTGCCAAGCGGAAATTTGCCCGGCGGGTTCAAGCAGCGGCTGGCGATGGCAGCGGCGCTGTTACACGAGCCGGAAATCCTCTTTCTTGACGAGCCGACTAGTGGCGCCGACCCTTTGGCTCGCCGCGAGTTCTGGCGGCGCATCACTGCGCTTTCCGAGCAGGGTGTAACCGCGGTCGTTACGACTCATTTCATGGAAGAAGCGGAGTATTGTGACCGGATTGCGATCATGGACGCCGGCCGAATTTTAGCCCAGGGTACGCCAGCGGAGATTCGTGGCCGAGCCCTGCCCGAAGAAAAACAAGAAGCGACGATGGAAGATGCGTTTATCGCCATTGTTGAAGAGGCGCGCGAGCGAGAATCGAAAGGAACCTTCGCATATGGCTGATAGCTTATGGCCTATGGTCGAATCATACGAACCATACGCTATAGGCCATACGCCATAAGCTATAACCTAGAACCGAGCTATGAGGTTTATTCAGCAGCCTGCCAAAATGCGGCGCGTAGGGTCGCTGGTCCAAAAGGAAACCCGACAGATCATCCGGGATCCCAGCAGTATCGCGATCGGTATTGTCTTGCCAGTCGTTTTGATTCTGCTGTTCGGTTATGGCCTGTCCCTGGACGTGACCCATGTGCCGGTGGCTGTCGTGTTGGAAGATCCGTCGCCTGCGGCGGCGGACTTGGCTGCTAGCTTCCAGCTCTCTCCCTATTTCGACGCGCAACTGATGACGTCGATGCCACAGGCGCAACAGCTCATGCTCGCCCGGAAAATTGACGGCGTTGTCCGTATCCGCCCGGATTTCGGCAGGCAACTGAGTATTGGCGATGCCGAGGTTCAAATACTTGTGCATGGTATCGATGCCAACTATGCCCGTATTGTCCAGACTTACGCCCAGGGGGCCGTCAACCAGTGGGCCGCGAAACGAACCGCTCAAGGACAGGAAGTTTTGAGCGGGCCGGTGGTCGTCCAGAGCCGGCTCTGGTTTAATGAGTCCAACGAGAGCCGCTACTTTCTGGTTCCCGGTTTGATCGTTTTGATCATGACGCTCATCGGCGCCTTTCTCACATCATTGATCGTGGCGCGGGAGTGGGAACGCGGGACGATGGAGGCTCTGTTTGTAACGCCTGTCCGCCCCGATGAGATTTTGCTCGGCAAGACGATACCCTACTTCGTGCTGGGCATGATCGGCCTGGTGTTATGCCTTCTCGCCGCCAAGTTCCTTTTTCACGTCCCATTCCGAGGATCGATGGCGGTGCTGAGCGGCGTGTCGATGCTCTACCTATTGGTCGCGCTTGCCATCGGGCTCTTGATCTCGTCTGGGTTCAAGAGCCAATTCGTGGCGAGCCAGATCGCCCTGCTGGTTACTTTCCTTCCCGCCCTGATGCTCTCGGGATTTCTCTTCGATTTGCGCAGCATGCCGGCCGCAGTCGCTTTGATTACTCATGTGCTGCCCGCCCGCTACTACGTCACTCTGCTTCAGACCATTTTTCTAGCCGGCGATATCTGGGCGGTTATCTTGCCGAATGCGGCGGTGTTGGCCGGCATGGCGGCGGTTTTACTCTTGCTGACTCGAAGGGCGATTCAGAAAAAATTGGATTGAAGCAAACTATGCTCGAAGCGATTTTGCGCATATTCGCGCTCACCCACAAGGAGCTGCTGGCAATCCTGAAAGACCCGCGGAGTCGCTTCAGTCTGCTGATACCGCCAATACTTCAATGCCTGATCTACGGGTACGTGGCGACTTACGATTTGAACGATGTTCCCTACGCTGTGCTTGATCAGGATCGGAGCGCCGCTTCCCAGAAGCTGTTGGCCGGCCTCGACGGTTCTGGCGTGTTCCGCCGCGTGGCCAATTTAAGTAGGGCGGAAGATGTAAAGACAATGATTGACGAGCGGGATGTTTTACTGGTGATTCAGATCGATCAGGACTTTGAGCGACGATTGCTCTCCGGCCAGCAGGCCAATGTGCAAGTGATTGCCGACGGCCGAAACTCTAATACCGCAGGCACCGCGATGGGTTACGTCAACAATATCGTCAACACGTTCAACCTCGATTGGCGCACCGCCCAGGGCCAGATTGGAGTGCCGGTGCGGCTCACGTCGCGGGCCTGGTACAACCCGAATCTGGAAACCCGCTGGCATATGATTCCGGCCTTGATCGGCACGCTGACGTTGTTGCAAACGCTGCTGCTAACGGCTCTATCCGTCGCCCGCGAACGCGAGCAGGGCACATTCGATCAGTTGCTGGTCACGCCCTTCCGTCCGGTGGAAATCATGGCCGGCAAGGCGCTGCCGTCCATGCTCGTCGGTATTGTCCAGGCGACTTTGATCCTGCTGGTGGCTCAGCTCTGGTTCCGTATCCCGTTCGCCGGATCCTTCTTTACGCTCTATGCCGGACTTAGCGTATTCGTGCTGGCATCGACCGGAATTGGATTGTTGGTCTCGTCGATGGCGGCGACGATGCAACAGGCGATGCTGTTCTCGTTTCTAATCATGATGCCGTTCGCGCTCTTATCGGGATTGGCCACGCCGATCAGCAGCATGCCGGAGATTCTTCAATATCTCACACTCATCAACCCGCTGCGATATGCGATCGATATCGCGCATCGAGTTTATCTCGAGGGAGCAGGGCTTAGGTTGCTTATCCCCGAGCTTTGGCCGCTGGCGGTGATTGCCATCGTCATGCTTTCGGCGGCCTCGTGGATGTTCCGCCACCGTCTGACGTAACGAATGAAAAAATGGATCGGTAACGCAGGTGGGCTGGGTAACCAATATGAAGCAGTGATTGTGGCGCCAGGGGATTGTTTGAGTTGCGCTTTTCTCTCGTCTTGCCGGAGAGTCTGTGACGGGTTTACCTCCTCTCCCTTGACGGGAGAGGAATGAGGTGAGGGTGCCGGAAATTTTCGATACCCCTGACTCGGATTCAATTATTTGCAAGGAAGGAACTAAGAATGAACGATAGAGCTTCAATCGGCAAATTTTGCATTGGAATGTTAGGGGTGATTTGTCTAGCTGCCGGCTGCGCAGTAGGACCCAACTATGAGAAGCCTGATCTTACGGTCCCCGCCGGCTGGAAAGAAGCGCAACAAAAAGGGGTCGATGTGCGCGCCGCCGAGCTAGCCCGATGGTGGAGCGCGTTTAACGATCCCTCGCTGGATTCGTTAGTCGAGCGCGCCGTGCGCTCCAACCTCGACCTGCGTTTGGCCGAGGCGCGGATACGCGAAGCCCGCGCGACGCGAGTCGTGACCGCTGCCGGAGCTTGGCCGACGGTGGATGTGTCGGGTTCCTATACGCGCAATCGCGCCAGCGAGAACGCCATAGGGGCGCCTGCCCAGGGCGCCGTGGTGGCGCCCTCGGGCGGCGGGGAAAATCTGGATCAGAACCTTTATCGAAGCGGCTTCGACGCCAATTGGGAAATTGACGTGTTTGGCGGTGTGCGCCGCAGCGTTGAGGCCGCGGATGCGACCCTCGAAGCAACCGTGGAAGACCGGCGCGACGTTCTGGTAACGTTACTCGGCGAGGTAGCGAGGAATTATATCGATCTGCGGGGCTTTCAGCGCCAGCTCGCGGTAGCGCGCGCCAATCTGAAGACGCAGCAAGACACCTTGGAACTGACACAGGTACGCTTTCAGGCTGGATTGGCCAGCGATTTGGATGTGGCGCAGCAGGAAGCTCAGGTCAACACAACGGCGTCGCAGATTCCTACCCTGGAAAGCTTTCTCAAGCAGGTGGCCTACGGCCTTGATGTTCTGCTCGGATCGCAGCCGGGCGCGCTATGGAACGAACTGGCAAGAGAAGCGGAGATTCCCGGCTTGCCGCCGGAGGTGCTCGTCGGATTGCCCTCCGATTTGCTCAGACGGCGTCCGGATATTCGGCGCGCCGAGCGCCAACTGGCGGCGGCTACGGCACAGGTCGGCGCTGCGACGGCAGATCTGTTTCCGAAATTTTTCCTGACGGGCGTTGCCGGCCTGCAGAGCGTCAGCGCCAGCGATTGGGTTAACGGCGGCAGCAGGTTCTGGTCCATCGGGCCCAGGATCACCTGGCCAGTTTTCGATGCCGGCAGGATCCGCGCAAACATCGAGATCCGCAATGCACAGCAGGAGCAAGCCCTAACCCAGTATGAAAAATCGATCCTGAGTGCCCTTCGCGACGTGGAGACAGCGCTGGTGAACTATGCAAATGAGCAGACTCGTTACCGCTCTCTCACCGAAGCGGTGGTCGCGAATCGCCGGGCGGTGGCGATGGCCAACGAGCTTTATATCCGTGGCCTAAATGATTTTCTTAATGTCCTGGACACCCAGCGCTCCCTCTACGTTACGGAGAGCGCGCTCGCTCAGAGCCAGGCGACGATGGCGACCAATCTCGTTGCCTTGTACAAAGCCCTCGGCGGCGGCTGGGAATCGCCTTAACAAAAATGGGAGTTCAAAGTTCCAGGTTCAAAGTTCAAGGGGGAAGTTCTGTTCGAGTGGGCTGCAGCAGTTCCAATCGTGCCGGGCGGTTTATGGCGCGCGATGCATGGCCTAACGTTTAATCGAAGAGCTGACGGTCGTGCAAATTAAATCTGCCCCATGGTAGGATGACAGCCATAAATTTAATCAGCTTGGCGTTGCCCGAATAGAATTGACATTCTGCCGTCGATCGATGGTGTGGAATTTAATGAGGCCTGCAAAAAGCACGTCGAAGTGAATATTGAGAGGCTTTGGTTTGGGTCATCTCGAAGGCCCATTCGATCGCCAACAAGAACCGCCGGCCGACCGCAGGATCTGTCGCAGGAGAAAAAAAGTGCAGCCGTCCGTTGCCACGGATGTTCAGGTAGCCCACCCCGGTGTAATCCGCCCGAGGCCGGCGCATTTCATCATGGCGGCGGTGTTGGTGTCGCTCGGTTACTTTCTCATCTGGCCGGCCGTGCTGCTTTTGATCAACAGCTTCAACACGGCTGGCGACTGGTTCGTTGAACCGCGAAGCTGGGGGCTGCGGCATTGGCAGAACGCCTTCCAGCGCCCGGGTTTGCTCGCTTCTCTAGGAAACTCGATTCTTATTTGGTCGTTGAACGTCGCTACCAGTTTTCCCATCGGCGTGACCATCGCCTGGATTCTCGCGCGCACCAAGATTCCCTTCAGCCACGGCTTGGAGTTTCTATTTTGGGTGTCTTACATGGTGCCCAGTCTGCCCACTACCATCGCCTGGATCAGCTTATTGGATCCGGACATCGGTCTGATCAATCTGAGTCTGAAAAATCTGGGATTGTTCGAGCAGGGTCCTTTCAATATTTTCAGTCTTCCCGGCATCGTCTGGGCGAACCTGATGGGTCACGGCATCGCCATCAAGGTCATGCTGCTGACGCCGGCTTTTCGAAATATGGACGCCGCTCTGGAAGAGGCGGCGCGAGTCGGAGGCGCCAGCAACTTTTTGACCCTGTTCAAAGTGACGCTGCCGCTGATGATCTCACCGATGATTCTGGTCTTTGCCCTCCAACTCCTGCGAGTGTTCCAGTCGTTCGAGACCGAGTACCTCCTGGGGGTGCCATTCGGGTTCTATGTTTACTCCACCAAGATCTATGCTCTGATCCGCGACGCGATTCCCAACTACGGCGAGGCGACAGTTCTGGCAAGCCTCACGTTGCTTTTGATTGCCTTGATCATTCCGCTGCAACACTGGATTCTGGAGCGGCGCCGTTACACGACCATCACCGGCAGCTTTCGCCCGGGACTTATCGATCTGGGATTTTGGAACTACGCGGCTTTTGGCGCCATAACACTTCTACTGGTGCTGTTGACCATCGGGCCGGCGCTGGTGTTGCTCTTGGGCAGCTTCATGACCAGGATCGGCTACTTCGTGCTCGGTTTCACGCTCGATCACTGGAAGTTGGTGTTGAGCGATCCGGTGTTCATCAAGGCGCTGCGCACCACCCTGATTCTCGGCACCACGGCCGCCATTGTCAGCCCTCTACTGTTCTCCGTGATTGCGTACATTCTCGTGCGCACGCGCCTTCCGGGACGCGCAGGGTTGGATTTGATGGTCTGGGTTTCGGGCGCCATCCCGGGTATTCTTGCGGGGCTGGGACTCTTGTGGGTTTTTCTCGGCACCCCCATGCTCAATTTTCTTTTTGGCACTATCTGGGCGCTCATGATCGTGGTAATCCTCCAGGGCAACACCTATGGGGTCGCCATCATGAAAGGCGTTTTCGTCCAGGTCGGAGCGGACATGGAGGAAGCGGCGCGGGTATCGGGCGCCGGATGGATCAGAACCTATTTTCGCATCTGGATCCCGCTATTGATGCCCACGATGATCCTGTTGGCGGTCATGAACTTCGTCAATGCCTCCGGCGCGACCAGCAGCATTATCCTGCTCGCTTCCCGCGACACCATTACGCTATCGCTGATGGCTCTCGAGCTATCGACGGTGGGCGTCAGCAATCGGGAAGCGGCCAGCATCATCAGCATTTTCATCATTGTCTTTACGGTCGCGGGAGCTCTGTTGGTTCGGTGGCTGGGACGCCACCTCGGTATCCAGCATGGCATCCAAGCGAACGCGCCCGGTCTTGCAAGTTATCCGCCGCCCGCTGCCGCGCCTGTAAGGGAAAGGTAATCGAGCACAATAAAAAGTTTGGGTTCTTCTGGATTTAGTGTGGAGGAGTACTGACCACGAAGTGATTCATGATCTTACGCTCGCCTACAGAACATGAAAAAGCAGATCCTCGTCATGCCGGCATGGATGGCCGGCACCCAGGTTCGTAAGGATGCTCCGGAGACATCCATGTCGGCATGGATTCCAGCGCTCCATGCTGGAATGACGGAATCGAGGGGTTCTATTGGAACTGACCGAGGCCCCCCCGCTCCATATTTTCAAAGGAGGACACGAAGAGCACGAAGGAAAGAGAGTTAACCGCAAAGAGCGCAAAGAATCTAGGTTTCAGATCTGTCGAGCAACCGCTCTGTAGTTAGCCTGACCAGGGCTACGGCAGGGACGAAGTTTTGATTGTCAAGTATTCTCACTCTTCGTACTATTATGGTTGAGAGTTTTCGCGGCTTGCGCAAATTTTGTAAAAGTCGGAAATTCTCGGATTGGGATATTCCTCGCGCCAAGTCGCCAAGACGCCAAGGTTCGGAAGTTTTTTCGCTTCTTACTTTGCGCCTTCGCGTCCCTTCGACGTCGCTCAGGACATGCTTTGCGGGAAATATTCCGATTGTTTTGGTTGCGGCGTAGCCGCGCTGTGATCTTCGTGGTGAACGAAATCAAGATGATCGTGCCAGGGTGTCCACAAGGAAAGCTGAAGGAGGAAAGTTTGACAAAGGAGAATCCCGATGAATAAACGCTCGTGGTTGGCGCGCGTATCTGGGTTGTGTTTCTTCATCGCCGGCGTTTGTTTTTCGATCGACGGCGCGCTCGCGGCGGATGGACCAGAGGAATGGAAGAAAATAATCGAAGCGGCGAAGAAAGAAGGCAAGATCGTTGCCGGCGGCCCGCCGACCGCCGTCCTGAGACAAAAATACAAGGAGACCTTCGAGAAAAAATTCGGCCTTGAGCTGGAATTGCTCTCGGCTCCCGGGCCGCAAAATGCCGGCAGAGCCGCCGCGGAATTCAAAGCAGGGGTTCGTTACTTCGATGTTCTCCATGGTGGGTCGGGCACCTTGGAGCCGCTCATGTACGAAAATATGCTGGCGTTATTCTCGGATTATATGATTCTCGAGGAGGTGAAAGATCCGCGCCAGTGGTGGGGCGGTCACATGTGGGAAGACAACATCAAAACCAACCGTTTCATTTACTCGTTCACGGCAGATTTTTCGACGCCGCCGTTTTACAATGCCGAGCTGCTCAAGCCGGAGGATAACGCGTCCTATGACGATCTGTTGAATCCCAAATGGAAAGGTAAGATCGGCTTCTTCGAGCCGCGCATCCCGAGCGCAGGCCAGGGCTTGTGGGGTTTTCTGATGAAAATAAAGGGTAAAGAATTCTTGCAGAAGCTTGCCGAGCAGAGCTTGTTCATCAGCCGCGACGGCAAGCAACTCGCGGACGGATTGGCCAAGGGGACGCTCGTCATAGGTCTGGGCCTTTCGCAGCGCTTCGTTGATCCCTATATATCAATGCCGG
>Ga0209819_10000078_pt1 | contig 29947 bp, 26 predicted proteins | sample PPLLak2March2015_FD_187248 | JGI IMG/M metagenome (GOLD analysis project Ga0209819, IMG submission 187248) | Freshwater sediment microbial communities from Prairie Pothole Lake near Jamestown, North Dakota, USA - PPLs Lake P7 Core (1) Depth... | ecosystem: Environmental > Aquatic > Freshwater >... | reverse complement strand
CGAACCGAAATAAATAGTCGCACCAACTGCTGCAGCACCCATATCGAATGCCTGGTCAACACTGCCAAAAATTATCTGGTCATGTTTATTTGGGTAGGTTAGAAGCTCATTATGGTTGAATTTCATAATAAAAGGAATCTTGTGTGCGTATTTTCTTGATACAGCGCCAAGCACGCCAACGGTAGAAGCTACAGCATTGCAGCCGCCTTCAATTGCAAGTCTTACAATATTTTCAGGATCGAAATATACCGGGTTAACTGCAAAAGATGCTCCCGCAGAATGCTCAATACCCTGGTCAACAGGCAATACTGATAAATATCCTGTGCCTGCCAATCTACCATGATTAAAAATACTTTGCATGTTTCGCAGTACGTTTGGTGAACGGTCGGAATCTTTCATTACCCTGTCAACAAAATCAGGTCCGGGTGCATAAAGTAATTCTTTGGGTATTGTACCGGATTTATGTTCAAGAAGGCATTTGTCTTCTCCAAGTATTTCGACAATTTTATTATACATGTTTCTTCTCCTTTTAACTATTTAAATGGTAATTTAATAATTTTACACTTTGATTCGAAGCTATCTGCTTTTAATGAATAATTTTTTCCGAAGTCAAGGAAAACGGTCCTGATAAATCCCAGCCCTATGTTACCGAATTTCTTTGATACTGCTGTGCTGGTTATATATCCGCTTTCTTTACCTTCAAATATTATTCTGACATTCTTATCTTCAACAGGAGGCAATGGCAAATCAGAAATTATACCAATCATATGTTTGCTTATTTTATCATATGCATCAAGGCGAGCAATTACTTCCTGCCCGATATAGCAGCCTTTTGTATAGCTTACATATTTTTCTAAGTTACATTCCAGCGGATTTGTCTGCTCAGTCATTTCTTTTCCGAAAGCAGGAATCCCGTTTTCAATTCGTATTGTATCAAATTCATTATCGAAAATCTCGCGGATATCATATTTTGTTTTTAACTCTTCAGAAAAAATTCTTTTGAACTGGAATGTCTCATCTTCTTTTGCGTAAATAAAGATAAATCCTCTCAAAGCATCATCATTAATAGCAATAATAGAATCTTTCCCTTCAAGTTTATCTATATAAAACCCGTTACCGGGCAATGCATTTATATCAATTCCAAACATTCTATTTGCAAAATCTGCAGTATTATCACCAAAAAATAAAATCGAGCCATGCGTACCTGCCAAATCCTCTGAATTGAAATCGTCCATTATTGTATACTTCCCGAGGTGGCTAATAACATTTTCAGCATTACCTGCAGAACATGCTGAAAAAACAAAATCCCCGAAATTGTATAAGGTCAGCAGGTCCACAAATCTACCCTTATCTGACGTTAAAATTGACTTTTCCCATTCAAACTCTTTAAGTGAGTTAACATCGTTGGTAGAAAGCCGGTTTACCAGGTCTAATCTGTCATTGCCTGTAAACTTTAAGTAATCTTTTTGTATTTTATAAAAATTCAACACAGTTAATCGCAAATATACCTTTTTATACGTACTTATTCAAAGCAATTAATTGTATATGCAGTATTAATAAATACTTTCGAACAGGTTAAAAAACAGTAATGCAGGTTGAGATGGCACTTTGATAATTACTTAAGATGTTCCGCATGAGTAAAAAATATTAAAATAAAATCGATTTTTTATAAAAAATACATTGAAAATCTTTAAAACAAGCCGTATTTTTTACAAATCTCCCATTAAATAAAAGAACTATGCTTAAAGAATTCGGGCAGGACCTAAAAAGGTTAAGGGAATCCAAAAATATAACAATAGCAGAAGTTTCTGCCCAAACGCGGATTAATCCTAAGTTTATAGAAAAGCTTGAAGATGGTATATTTGATTTTCAGCCGGATACATATATCAGAGCATTTCTAAGAGAATATGCACGCAGTATGAATATAAGTGAAGAACAGATATTGGGTGATTATAATAAAGCAAAATCAGGATTTTATTCTAAGAGAAGCTCCAAAAAAGAAGATGTAAGTTCACCCATTAAACTTGTTCAGGAACCCGCTGCGGAGAAACCTAAGGAGATTGCAAAAAATAAACCGGAAGAAAATAGCGATATAAAGAGCGAAGTAAAAAGCGAAATAAAAGATGAAACATTCGGAACCCCGAAGCAAACACGTAAATATGATGATGAAGAAGATGAAGAGTATTCAAATAAATCATGGACACAAAAAATTCTTTTAATACTTTTAATATTGGTTGCTATTGCAGGTATATACTACTTATATACATATTTGAATCAGTCGGATAATAATCAATCAAATGTTAAGCCAAAAGAGTTTAATGAAACAGTAGAAGGATATGAACAAAAGTTAAACGGTAAACAGGAAGATACAACAACTGCAAAAGATTCTGCTGCTGTTACCAATACTGTAAATGATTCATTAAAGCTAACAGTTATAACATCAAAAGATGTGAGAATAAAAGTATACGTAGATGAAAAAAGAATAGTAGAAGGAGAAATAGTTGCAAAAGATTCAGTCATAATGTTTGCTAAAGACCAGTTCAGGTTCAGTGCTTCCGGAAATTCAGGAGTCGATATTTACCTGAACGGAAAATACCTTAAAAAGCCATCTCATCTATCAACAAATACCATTAAAAACCTTGTTATAAACAAAAGTGGTATTGTCAGTGAATAATTTATTATAATTATACTCACCCTAAATTAATTTTAAAATGGCGGAAAAAGCAATTTTAAAACGCATTAAAGAGCTCAGGGAAAAGCTTCTTGATGCAGATTATAAGTATTATGTTTTAGCTCAGCCGGATATTACCGACCTTGAATATGATATGTATATGAATGAACTGCTAGAGCTTGAAAAACAATATCCTGAACTGGTTACAACCGATTCACCATCACAGAGAGTGGGAGGGCAGATAACAAATGAATTCCCTTCTGTCGTTCATGAAGTGCCGATGCTTTCACTATCCAATTCATATGATGAAAATGACCTGCTCGAGTTTGATAAAAGGATAAAGAATCTTTTAAAGGGAGAGAAATACCGCTATGTTTGCGAATTAAAATTTGACGGAGCTGCGGTTTCTTTGTTATATGAGAAAGGTGAGCTGATTCAGGGTGCTACACGCGGAGATGGATTCAGGGGTGATAAAATAACGACAAATCTAAAGACTATCCGCTCTATACCTCTGAAGCTTGATATTAAAAGCATATTTAACACACTTGATATTGAAGTAAGAGGCGAGGTCTTTATTAAAAAGGATGACTTCATAAAGATAAACGAGAGGCAGGAGACAGAAGGCGATAAGCTTTATGCAAATGCCAGGAACACCTGTGCCGGAACACTGAAGCTGAAGGACTCAAGTATTGTCGCTTCAAGAAATTTAAATATGTTCTGTTATAACCTCAGGCACAGGAACCCTGATGAACAAAAGAAACTGAAATCACATTTCGAAAACCTTAACATACTCAAGAAACTTAAATTCCCGGTCAATGATAAATTTACATTAAAGACTTCAATCGAAGATGTTATCAAATTCTGCGGTGAAGTAGATGAATACAGGGAATCACTTCCTTACGAAATTGACGGTGTGGTTGTTAAAGTAGATTCACTTGAACAGCAGGAGAAAATTGGCAGTATCGCAAAAAGTCCACGCTGGGCAATAGCATATAAATTCAGGGCTAAGCAGGCAGAAACCAGGCTTTACAAAATTACATTGCAGGTAGGCAGAGTTGGAACCATTACACCCGTAGCAGAGCTTGACCCGATATTTTTAGCAGGCTCAACAATATCCCGGGCTACACTTCACAATGCGGATGAAATTAAACGCAAGGATATCCGTGAAGGTGATTATGTGATAATTGAAAAGGGCGGCGATGTAATTCCCAAAGTTGTTGAAGTGCTTAAAAACAGAAGACCTAAACCCGTACATCCCGAATTTAAAATGCCTGACAGCTGTCCTGTCTGCAATTCGTTGCTTGTAAGACCTGAAGGTGAAGCAAATTATTTCTGCATTAACTTTTTATGCCCCGCACAGGTGCAGGCAAGGATTGAACATTTTGTAGCCCGCAATGCTATGGATATTGAAGGACTCGGGTACAGTATTATCGAACGCTTTATTAAGGATGGCTATTTAAAAGATATCACTGATATTTACGGACTGCCTAAACATGAAAAAGAATTAAAGGTGCTTGAACGCTTCGGTGAAAAAAGCATCGATAACATTTTTAAAGGAATCGAAAGGTCAAAGGAAAGACCGTTTGAAAAAGTTTTATTTGCTATCGGTATCAGGCATGTTGGTGACAGAACAGCACGCATACTTGCAAGGCATTTCAGGAATATAGATAATTTATGCAATGTTTCACGCGAAGAGATAGAGCATGTTCATGAAATCGGACCGAAAATAGCCGAGAGTGTTTATGAGTTTTTCGGGAAAAAGAATAACAGGATTCTGCTTGACCGCCTGAAAAAAGCAGGGCTTCAGTTTGAAGTTACCGGTGAAGAGCCCAAAGCAAACAAGTTTACGGGATTAACATTTGTGCTGACAGGTACACTTGAAAAATATAAAAGAGACGACGCTAAAAAAATCATAGAAGATTTCGGCGGCACCGTCTCCGCTTCTGTAAGCAAAAAAACCGATTTTGTCCTTGCCGGCTCTGAAGCGGGTTCAAAACTGGTTAAGGCATCGAAACTTGGTGTAAAAATCATTTCCGAACAGGAATTTGAGGAAATGATAAAAGTTTAAATACAGCGATTTTAGAAAAACCCCAAAATCCACTAATTAGTTTTATTGTTAACCAATATTACTAATTATTTTTCTTAGACCGGATTTTTTTACAAATTATATCTTTTTTACAAGCTTATCTGACCTATCAATTATACCAGGCTCACAAAAATCTTACGACGCGAATCAACCATTTACAATATTGACAAAGAACGACAATGAGTGATAAATTTCAGCAGCATTCACTACTATATAAAATTAATACAGAGAATGCCGCTTGTCAAGTTTTAACTAAAAATAGTTTGGAGTGTATGGAGTGTGTTGAGTTTATTGAGTGTATAGAGTGGGATTTTGAGCTATTTTAGGCATTTTTAAATTAATGCAGCAATAAGCAGGTAAGGATTCCCCTCTCGAGAGGGGTGAATCCCGATGGAGCGATAGCGGAAATCGGGAGACGGGGTGTGTTTAAGAATGAGCCGAAAACCCCTAAAGTATCACTTTAACTCTAAAATAATAGCGACACACTTCATCATTATTACCCAAAAAACCAGTGGGCAGGAGTAGTTTTTCGAAAACCGCATTTCCTGCTCATAATTGCCATTTTTTGAACAATTTTTAACACTTTGGTCACGAGTTATCTGCTTATAGAGTAATGAGTTACAGTCATTTTATGAAAACTCCTGCCCAAAACCTGCCCGTAAAGTGCCCATAGAGTGCCCACTGGATGAACATAAAGTGCCCGCTGAGTGCCCGCTGGATGACCGCTGGTTTTTTTACTCATCCTATGACTAAACTTAGCAAGTACATCATATTTTTAAAGCTCAAAGATATCTATATAATATAGTCATAGGATGAGTAAAATCGAATAAGTACCCAAGACACAGACGCAATAATCTGTCCTGAGAAAAATAATGATTGTATTACGGATTAAGCACTATTGAGAGATTTTGGTGAAATGCTATACAAAATGCACCTGCAAAACGGCAAAATATGTCTTTGTTATTAAATAATTTATAATGTAAATTGTTATGTAATGGATAAACATATTCCTGCCATTTCCCAAAGTGATAAGTACAACTGCCGGATACTTGCAGATAATAGATTAAACTTAAATTTTTAAAAATTGTTTGCTATTATTCTGAATAAAAAATCTTGCTTTACAAACAGACCGCCATAGTTGGCAAATTAAAATCAATTTTTATATTAATTTCATAAGAATTAAAAAAAATGAAGTATTCAATTATAATATTATTTTTTTTATTGGTTTTCAATAACTACGCTCAACCGGTTAAGGTAAATGAAAACTATTATTCAGCTAAAGATGAATTCACGAATGATATATTCAACTGGCAATATATTCAGTTACCTTATCCTTTTAATATCACTGATATTTTCTTCAAAGATTCTTTATATGGTTGGGCAAGTCACGAAGGAAATGGCGTATTTAGAACTACTGATAGTGGATTCAACTGGGATACCAGTAAATTCGGTACAAATAATCATATTGGAGGAGTACATTTCATTGATAGATATACAGGGTGGACTGTTGGCGTAGGCGGAAAAATCAGAAAAACTATTAATGGAGGGATAAACTGGAAAATACAAGACTATGAACCTTATGCAGGATATTATAACAAAGTTCATTTTTTTAATTCTGACACCGGTGTAGTTATTGGATCCAAAAATGGACCTTACGGATATATTATTAAAACTACAAACAGTGGGAATAACTGGTCTGAAATTTTTATTTCTAATCAAATCTATACAGAATTAAAAGACCAATACTGGCTTAACTCTGATTCAGGATGGCTTTGCGGTTCAAACATTCTATTAAAAACAACCAACGGTGGAACAAACTTCATTAATTATTATACCAATATACCCCCAACACAAAATGGTTCAAATGCCTTACTTGGAATTGATTTTGTAAATGAAAATACGGGATGGATATGTGGAAGTAACTTAGAACACAGAAATATATATAAAACGACAAATGCAGGATTAAACTGGTATTTTCAGAATAATCCTGTTGCATCATACGAATATGCACAAGTTAATGACATTAAGTTTATAAATTCCGATTCCGGTTGGGCAGGTTCTTTTGTTGGTATAATATTATTTACAAGTAATGGAGGCAGTAACTGGTTAATTGATCTTAGTGCAAACGATGAATTCTGGAGTCTTTGTAATTATAAAAATTCTAAAATATGGTCAGGCGGTGCACATGGTAAAATCTGGTATACTTTAATAAATCCACCAATAGGTGTAATAAGTAATAAAAATCAAATCCCTTTAGAATACCATCTCTTTCAGAATTACCCGAATCCTTTCAATCCATCAACAACAATAAAATACGATATTTCCAATTATGCACAGGTAACATTTAAAATATATGATATACTCGGCAAAGAAATATATTCCTCAAACGAATTCAAAAAAGCCGGAAGATATGAATTTGAATTTAACGGCAGTAATTTTGCATCGGGTTTGTATTTTTATAAATTAGAAACCGGAGAATTTAAGCAGGTTAAAAAGATGGTACTTATCAAATAATATTTCATAAAAAATCAGTCCTGCCAATAACCGGCAGGACTGATTGTAATAAATTTATATTTTATATTGTCAATACGTGTGGATTATCCGTATCATTAATGAGACACCCATTTTCGTGGGTATGCTATTATTACTACTTCATAAAGTTATAGCTGAAATTAAAATACAATCCGCCAAAGAAGGTCTTCTCTTTGCCTTTTAAGCTTTCAATTCCTCCATTAAACAAATTAGTATAATAATATCGTACATTCATACTAAGTGAATTTTTACTGCTGGTGAGGTAGTCAACACCTATACCTGCAAAAGCACCGACTGTATACTTAGCACGTGCATGACCAAGTGAGCTTATTATTCCTTCATTATACGGCGCATAAATTATAGCTGTAGGTGATACACCAATACTTAAATGCGGTCTTAGGTCATCGGTTACATCTTCCCTGAAAAGACGAAACTGCAGACCTATATCAACCGGTACCATGAACATCCTGTTTACTTTGTTTGGTACATAAGTGTTTCCGTATATATCGGATGTTTCAAACTCCCTGTCATCTTTTGCACCGGAAAATTGAATACTGCCGAATGCCGAAAGGTCTTTATTAATAAATTTATAATAAGTTGCTCCCGCGCCAAATCCGTTATCGGAAAATGTGAGGTTAACTGTCCACTTTTTGAAGGGTTCCAGCTTTAAATATTCTTCGAATGAAAGATCGGAGGAATTGTCCTTGTCAGTCAGCATTAAAGTCTGATTTGATATCTGGGCATGGCTCCATAACGGCAGCAAAAAGATACCCAGAAGGAGAGCTTTTTGTAATTTCATAGGCTTATGTAATTAAAATCAGTTGTTAAATTCAACTTAAATAATTAAGTTTATTAATTAAAAATAATGGAATAAAATATTATTATAACTACCAGATGGCAGGTAAAATAGAAATAAAATTTAATGGGAATACTGTTAATCTTAGTAACACCCCACATCTCTTTTTAATTTCAGGACCATGTGTTATAGAAAATGAAAAGCTGACACTTTCAATTGCCAATAAAATTAAGGATATTTCTCTAAAATTACAAATACCGTTCATTTTTAAGGCATCATATAAGAAGGCAAACAGGACCAGCGGGAAATCCTTTCGTTCTATAGGTGTTCAGAAGTCGCTGGATATACTAGCTAAAATACGTGAAAATCTTCAAGTACCTGTTTTAACGGATGTTCACTCAGAACTGGAAGCATCTATTGCAGCCGATTATGTTGATGTTCTCCAAATCCCTGCATTTTTATCCCGGCAAACAGAATTACTGGAAGCTGCCGGTGAAACAGGAAGGATAGTTAATATCAAAAAAGGGCAGTTTTTATCACCTGAAGACATTGAATTCCAGATAAAAAAAGTGGAAGCAACAGGGAACAAGAAAATAATTGTAACAGAAAGAGGCTCTTCGTTCGGTTATCATAATCTTGTGGTTGATATGCGTTCACTTGCAATAATGAAGAAATTTAAGTACCCTGTAGTGTTTGATGCAACACATTCACTTCAGATGCCGTCATCGGTGAACGGAGTATCCGGCGGAAGTCCTGAATTTATTTACCCGATGGCACGCTCAGCCGCCGCGATGGGAATAAACGGAATATTTATAGAGACACATCCGAATCCGGCAAAAGCATTAAGTGATTCAAAATCAATGCTGCCGCTCAATAGGCTTGAAGGATTGCTGAAACAAATAATTGAAATCCATAACCTGGTTGCAAAATTTAATGACTAATACTGAAATTTATACAAAGCTCGACAATTCGATAATAGAAAAGTTAACGGCTATTTGCGGCAAAGAAAATGTGCTGTCTGATGAAGATACAATAAAAATTTTCAGTGAAGATGAAACCGAAGACCTTTCGTTTCCCCCGGAAGTAGTAATTAAGCCGGTAAATGCCAAACAAATATCCGATATATTAAAATTAGCAAATGAGCACAAAATACCGGTAACTCCCCGCGGCGGCGGTACAGGGCTATCCGGCGGTGCGTTGACCGTATATGGCGGAATCTGCCTTTCTATGGAGAAATTTAATAAAATACTTGAAATTGATGAGAAGAATTTCCAGGCAGTTGTTGAGCCCGGAGTTATAACACAAACTTTTCAGGAAGAAGTTGAGAAGCTGGGATTGTTTTATCCTCCTGACCCTGCTTCAAGAGGCTCGTGTTTCCTTGGCGGAAATTTGGCGGAGTGCTCCGGCGGTCCAAGAGCTGTAAAGTACGGCGTTACAAAAGATTATGTATTGGGATTGGAAGCAGTTTTGCCGACCGGAGAGATAATTCAAACAGGCGGCAGAGTGCTGAAAAATGTTACAGGTTATAACCTGACGCAATTAATGATAGGCAGTGAAGGCACACTTGCCGTAATTACAAAGATAATATTCAGGTTAATACCGCTTCCGAAATTTAAGAAAGTAATACTTGCGGCATTTAATACATTTGAAGATGCGACAGATGCAGTTGCGAAGATATTTCAGAACGGTATTACACCTTCTGCAATAGAGTTCATGGAAAAAGCCGCAGTTAAAGCCGCTGAAGAAAGACAGAACAAGAAATTTCCCAATAGTGAAGCAGGTGCTCAGCTATTTATAGAAGTTGACGGGAATTATCCTGAGCTGCTTGATAAAGATATTGAGAAAATAGCTGAAGTGGTTTCAGAGTTTAATCCGCTGGATTTACTTTTAGCCGAAGACCAGCAAAAGGTAGAAGATGTTTGGGCATTGAGACGGGGAATTGGTGAGGCAGTAAAATCAATTTCAGCATATAAGGAAGAAGATACGGTTGTTCCGCGTGCAAACATGACAAAGCTTGTAAAGGGTGTAAAGGAGATTTCAGGGAAATATGGAATTACTACAATATGCTACGGGCATTCAGGTGACGGGAATATACACGTGAATATCTTAAAAGACAAGCTTGATGATGAAACATGGGAAAAGAATATTGATAAAGCTATCAGGGAGATATTTGAATTAACAGTATCATTAGGCGGCACTATATCGGGTGAGCATGGTATTGGTTATTCGCAGAAATCATATTTACCGATTGCTCTTTCAAAAGCGGAGTTAGACATAATGAAAAAAATTAAAAAAACATTCGACCCCAATAATATATTAAATCCGGGAAAAATATTTACAGATTAATGATAACATCAGAATTAAAAATCAGGGTGCTTTATGCACATACAGATAAAATGGGAGTGGTATATTACGGCAGGTATTTTGAATATTATGAAGCAGGCAGGAACGAGTTTTTAAGGAGGCTTGGGTATCCGTATTCAAGGATAGAATCACAGGACATAATATTACCTGTAATTCACGCAGAATCAAATTATTTTGCACCTGCACTGTATGATGATGAAATAGTATTGCAGACAATGCTGTGTGATATTCCCACTGTAAAAATTAAAATTTATTATATATTAAAAAACAGCAAAGGCGAAAAGCTGGCGGAAGGGCATACAATACACAGCTTTGTGAATGCCATAACCAGGAAGCCCATGCGTCCGCCTTCAGATTTCATAGAAATTGTTAAATCAAAAATGGATTCAATAATATGATAGAACCGGCATTATTGGAAATACTCCGCTGCCCAATTGGAAAAGTAAAGCTTAAGGAAGAAAACAATTTCCTGGTTTGCACTCGCTGCGGATTGAAATTTCCCATTAAAGATGGAATTCCTGTAATATTGCTTGATGAAGCAGTTCTGCCTGAAGGTGTAAAGCATATTTCAGAAATTAAATGTGCAAAAAAACAATGACCCTACGCCAATATTATAAAATCCATATCAAGGAAATTGAAACATTAATAGCTTTAGCTTTAAAAGAAGATAAAGTTAAAAATGACGTCACAACAGCTTTAACCTTTGATAAAAAGAGCGGTAACAGAAAAATATCTGCGATATTGCTTTGTAAACAAGACGGGATATTAGCAGGAATCGACATGTTTAAAAAGGTTTATAAGCTAATAAATCCCAAAATATCATTCAGGGTAAGCCATAAGGACGGCGATTCAATCAGCAGAGGCAACCCGGTTCTTGAAATTACCGGACCGGTAAAAGACCTGCTTACCGGTGAAAGGACTGCTTTAAATTTTCTGCAAAGGATGTCCGGTATTGCTACGCTGACACATCAGTTTGTATCACAATTGAAATATGAAGGTAGTTCGGTACTGCATACAAGGAAAACAACACCGAATTTCCGTGTATTTGAGCTGGCAGCAGTAAAAATTGGAGGCGGGCAATTTCACAGGTATGACTTAAGCTCATCAGTAATGATAAAAGATAATCATATAATCGGCTGGGATTCATTAGATAAAGCATTGAAAAATATACACTTTAAGCGTTTAAACAGGAAGTTACTGAAAAAGTTTGAGGTGGAAGTGAAATCGATAAAAGAACTAAATATCATTTCTGAGGATTATTCTGACTATATTGCAGTCGTGATGCTTGATAATTTTAAGCCGGAAGCAATCGGAGAAGCTGTCAATATTTTAAATAAAAAAGGAATAAAGATAGAAATCTCCGGTGGATTAAACATTGAAAATTTCAAAGAAATGCAATATCCCGGCGTTGATTATTATTCCGTAGGTATGCTTACCCATTCTTATAAGTCTTTAGATTTTTCATTAGAATTTTAAATTTACGGGGAAAATAAACTTTTAAATAATTGATTATTTAGTAAATTATTAATAAGTTTGGTAAACCCTCTAACATTATATTTTTAAGGAGAATAAAATGTCAATTAATTACAAATTAAAACTAATAATCGCCTTTTTGGTCGTTTTTGGAATGGCATACATATGCAGCTCAAGTAAAGATGATACGAAAAAAGAACAAACGAAAGAAGAAACAAAAAAAGAAGATACTAAAAAAGAAGATACTAAAAGAGAAGAAACAAAAACCGACGATACCAGGAGAGAATCAAGAGGCAGTGCAAGAATATATTTCTGTGAAGATGTAGATAAAGACGGATATCCAATCACCGAAAGCAGCGTATTCAACATCAGCCGCAGCGGTGGATATTTTAATTTTCTTATAAGATTATCTGATGCAATCAATTGCCGTTCAGTAAGATATGAAATTTACAAAGAAAACAGTTCCGGCTCAGAAGTATATAACACGACTATTTACCAGGATACAGAAAAAGACTGGGTATGGTTTTATAAACAAGTAACATTTTATGATCCGGGTAACTATAATGTTTATGTATATGATTGCGATAATAATAAAATTACTACAGGAAACGTTAAGATCAAATACAGATAAATTTTAATAAATAACAAAACCTGTCCGGTAAAGGTGTACCGGCAATAATTAAAAAGGAGAAATAAATTGCTTAAAAAGTTACTAACAATCGGTTTCATTGCTTTCACTTTAGTGATTCTTTCAGGTGAAGTAACATCCCAAACCTTGTATTTCTGCGAGAGCGTTGATAGGGATGGTTATCCTATCACAGAGAGCAGTGTCTTCAACATCAGCCGCAGCGGCGGGTATTTTACGTTTCTTGTAAGATTACCTTATGCAATCAAATGCAATTCGGTAAGGTATGAAATTTACAAAGAAGACAGCCGCGGTAATGAAGTATATAACACAACAATTTACCAGGATACTGAAAGAGACTGGGTATGGTTTTACAAAGAGGTAACATTCTATGATCCGGGCAGATATAATGTTTATGTTTATGATTGTTATGATTACTTATTAACATCATCAAGTGTTAAAATTCAGTACAGATAATTTAAGATCTTAATTACATTTTAGGTCAATTCTTAGTTTATCTGAGAATTGACCTTTTTACTTTATGCTGGATAAAATAAAAAGCCTTTCAAAGCAAACTCTGATATATGGTACTAGTACTATAGTTGGAAGGTTTTTGAATTTTATTCTGGTTCCTTTTTATACAAATGTTTTCCCTCCATCAGAGTATGGCATAGTAACCCTTGTATTTGCATACACTGCTATGTTCAATATCATTTACTCACTTGGGTTTGAATCAGGATATTTTAAATTTGCATCAACACTTGAAGTAGGAGATAAAAAAGAAAATTTTTCACTTCCATTTATTACAATACTTGTTAACTCACTGATATTTTCCGTTATTATTTATTCCTTTTCCGGTACAATTACATCATTAATAAGCCTTAAGCCGCAATTCATTTATTTTGTAAAATATTCTGCAATTATATTATTTTTTGATGCACTTTGCTTAGTTCCATTTGCAAGTCTCAGACTTCAAAACAAAGCAGTACAGTTTACAACCATAAAGGTAATAAATATTTCAGTAAATGTTGCGTTAAATTTTATACTGGTTTTAGGTTTCAAATTGGGTTTGGAAGCTGTTTTCATTAGTAATATCGCAGCTTCATTTGTGACCTTAATATTATTAATGCCTATAATAATAAGAAATCTTAAGTTCAGTTTTAATAAAGAGCTTTTTGATGAATTATGGAGGTTTTCACTTCCTTACATCCCTGCAGGATTAGCTTCTATTATGGTACAGGTGGTAAGCCGTCCAATTTTACAATTCTTAACTGATGAAGAAACAGTTGGTATATTTCAGGCAAATTATAAGCTTGGGATATTTATGATGCTTGTAGTTGCAATGTTTGAATATGCATGGCGTCCTTTTTTTCTGAATAATGCTAAAGAAAAAAATGCGAAAGAAATATTTTCTAAAGTTATGACGGTTTTTGTAGGATTTGCTTCGATTATTTTTATAGTCTTAACTTTCTTTATCGAAGATTTAATCAGGATTCCATTGCCTAATAAAGGCCATTTAATTGGCGTTAAATACTGGTCAGGGGTATTCATAGTTCCTATAGTCCTGTTCTCATTTCTCTTCAATGGAATCTATGTAAATTTAATGGTCGGAATATACGTTGAGAAAAAAACAAAATATTTACCTTTAATAACAGGGCTTGGAGCTATTGTTACAGTTGTTCTTAACTTTCTTTTAATTCCGGTTTTTGGTCTCTATGGGGCAGCAATTGCAGCTTTTGCAAGCTATTTTTCTATGGCAATTTATATTTACTTTGTTACTCAAAGATTTTATCCTGTAAACTATGAGCTGAATAAAATATTTATTATTATTGCTATTAATGTTTTTACCTTAACTTTATTTTACCTGTTCTACTACAATATATTTCCAAATTTATTAATACTGAAAACCATCGCAGCAATAATAATAAGCTTAGCTGTAATACAAATCTCGGGCTTAATTAAAGCAAAAAAATTATTGTTTAAGAAATCTTAATGTTTGTGGTCGTGGTCATGTCCGTGGTGTTCTGCATGAAGCTCTTCCAGCATTTGTTTTTTCTTTGCACCGGATTTTGCTGAGGCAGTAACAATTAATGAAGGCACTCCAATATCATTCATAACACATGGAATTAAAACCGAGAAGATAAGAATCGGAATGAACAATAAGGCTTTTACAGAAAGCAATCCCACTCCGAATGATATTAAATATAATCCCGCAGCTAAAGATGATAATAAAATATGAGCAGTATGAGTATATCTCGAAAGTTTCCTGACATATTGAGAGAGGAAATATCCAATAACAGCACCTGTAATAATAAATGTCCATGAAAGAACCGGCTCATCAATCACGCATAAATGGAATTCCATATTGTAGTTAAGGAAAAGTCCCCCGATATAAGGAAATACAACATCGCTTAAAGAACATGTTAAAGCCGAAGTAGCAATTGCAAGTCCGAGACCGGTAATTATGCCGGTTTTGTATCTGCTGAACAAAGCCGCCGGTGTAAGTGAAGCAAAGAATAAATGAGAAATAAAGAATCCTTCAAACAGGTTTTCCGAAACTAAATTATTGCCTGAAGAGGGAAGAAAAGTAAACCTGGCGATAATTATAAGTATTGCTGCAATGAAAACCGCCAAAACTGTAAACCAGATATGATTTGACAGCTCTACAGCAAAGATATTTTTATGCTCATGCTCTACTATTTTTGTCCCATCTATTTCTTTTGTCTGCATTTTATATCAATTTATGAAAATTATAACAGAAAATTAAGGAATATAATTTTTCAGCATCTCCTTAATTTCACCCGGAGCAACAGATTTTCCTTCATTCAGGTCATTTATTATGTTCTGAATTATTTGTTTGGCTTCTTCCTTTTTGTAATCTTTAATAAAGCCATCGTAATAATGCTCACCTGACATAGCACGGTTTATTTCCTCATGCTTATTGTGTTCATTGAGCTCCGTGTAATAAACAACCCTGAAATTCTGGTTATAAAGTGTATCACGGTATATCTCAAACATTATTTTTTCCGATTCAAATGCCATAATTTTTTATATATATCTGACAAATTTATTATTTATGGAGTTACGAATCAAGTTCATAAAGTTTGTAAGGTTCTTTTAAGTTCTTTAAGTTCTTTAAGTTCTTTAAGTTTGTTGAGTTGAACACTAGAGGCAGTGCCAGATGTTAGTTTGAAACTTTCTCTCAGAAGGCAGTGTCAGGTCTTAGTTTGAAAGTATGGAATATCTTAGATTAACCGATAAACATTACGAAGGAAGAAAGTACTCAGATTAACAAAAATTGACCTGACACAGATACGCAGTATCTAACTTAGAGGATTTGTATAGACACGAATGATTTTAATCTTCCGGAAATCCTACCTTGATAATAGAATCATCACCCAAATAATAATTCCTTGCACTGGAATATTTCCAATCAGTAATTTCCCTGACTAATCCTGCCTTCCTGGATTATCATGAATATAATTCATCTTTACTTCCAGCATATGTTCTGATGTTATAATGTAATCATCGAATCTATCTTTCCAGACTTTATGACCTCCGGTACATGATGCTGCTTTTATTATTCGTATTATATCATATTTTTTATCTAAATATAACAGACGCTTTATTTTGTTGGAGGTAAATTTCTTAAAGTCCCTTTTAAAATCCGAAATACTTTCTCCTTCCGGCATATAGACTATAAAATGCAGATGTGATGGCATAATGACAAAGGCAATCAGATTTGCTAAATGTTCTGTAAGTTGATGCTCAAGTACCCGGATAATTAAATCACAATATCTTTCATTTGGAACTTTCTCCGCAGCAAAAACTCTTTGATATTCAGTAATGGTTGTAGTTATGAAATGAAGATTAGGTTGTTTATCAAATAATTTTCTTCCTCTTGTGGACATATCTGAAAGCAATATAATTTATCGGATTTAATTATTAAATATATTACCGGAAGGATATTACAATTGGAGAAGAATGATAGTTATCTACACAAATCCTCCTTAGTTAGATACTGCGTATCTGTGTCAGGTCAATTTCTGTTAATCTAAGTTCTTTCTTCCTTTGTAATGTTTTTCCGTTAATCTAAGTTTATCCATATTTTCAAACTAAGACCTGACACTGACCTGGAAGTAAAGATTCAAATTAAGACCTGACACTGACTTCTGATAAACAAACCTTACAAACCTTACAAACCTTACAAACCTTACAAACCTTACAAACCTTACAAACCTTACAAACCTTACAAACCTTACAAACCTTACAAACCTTACAAACCTTATTAACCTTATAAACCCTACAAGCTTCTCAATATCGCTTCTGCAATTGTTGTATGGTTTTTCTGTTCATTTCCTATCTTCTCCATAAATTCATCTTTCAGTTCATCCCATTTCATACCAATCTCTGTTTGCTTCGGGATAAGCTCATCATCAATAATTTCTTCACCTGCTTTGAAGTTAAGCTCACATGCATAAATAGAACCGGGTTTTTTATAATCATAAATTGGTACACCAAAGCGTCTGCATATAACCGGGCGGGCTTCATATATTGTGCACTCACCTTCATTTCCAAGAGCAGGGCAGGGTATTAATGAATTTTCCTGTTTTTCTTTTTCCTCTAAGTATGTCTTTGCTTTTAATTGCAGGTATTCTCTTTGCACCTGCGGAAGCTTGCTTATATGCTCTGAAATCACCAACCCGTCTAATAAAGTGATATTAAAGATATGGGAACAGCATCCGGAGCACCCCCTGCTGCATTTTATTTTAGCACCATGTTTAATAAGATTCCTGTCAAACTCATGCTGAATTAGTTCTGTCAGGTCGAAATATGTACTTTTTATGCCGCTATCCAAAGATTTATTAATAGTTTGATTAAAAGAAGATTTTCAGGTAAATTTATCACTTTACTAAATTAATACTAAAAAATCTGCGTAAATTTAAGTTAATTTCGATATTTTTTATTATCATTGTTGCTGCCGGATACTTAGTTGTAAACTATTGCTATAACTATCCTCTTTTAAGTGAAGATTTAAATTCATCCGGCAATTTTAATCAATTAACTGCAATTAGTCAAGATAGTACTAAGATTGTTGATACAGCAAAGTATCAGAAAATGATATTCCGCATTGATGCGGAAAATGTAGATGATATAGATGGACAGATTGAAGAATACCTGAAAGATATTTATCCTATCATTTCAGATAAAGCGGTAAAAGAGATACTTGCCAGTAAGTTCATAAATAAATTTTTAATAAACGATTCCCTTGGTATAGTAGATATATACGCTATTTTCCAGGTTCCTAAATATTACCTGGAAGATAAGCCGCAAATATTATGGGAGCTAAATATCCCTGCGTTTGAATCTCATGTTTTTCAAATATACAATAACGATACAATTTTAATAGACACATGGCCAAATGTAGTTGGTAAACCAAGTACAAAGACCTATACCGGTAATTACCGTGCATTCCGCTTACGCAACTGGCCGTCATGGAAAGACCCTGATGCCGGAGATTCAGTAGCAGCTACTCCTCCCGGACCGGGAAATCCGCTTGGGCTGTTCGTTGTTCATTACGATGAGAACTCACTCAGGTATTTCCACGGTACAAACAAAAACTATTTATTGAAAAGTGAACAAAGGGCTTTATCGCACGGTTGTGTAAGAAATGATAACGGAAATATCGAAAAAATGAAACAATTTATCTTAAAAAGGGTTATAAAAAGTGATGACCTTTCGGGATGGCTGGGAAGTAAAAAATCAATGATTTATGAGATTAAAGATGAGGATAAATTTCCGGTTAGAATCAGATACAAAACTTTTGACATAAAAACTGATGAATTTGGTGTTTATATTGTGTTCTATAAAGATGTGTATAATTACAGCGGAAGAGCTAAGTTAAGCAAGTTTGATGATGAAACGCTTATTACTTTTTCAACTCTTGAAAATATACTTGAAGATTATAAGGTTAAACATTTCTCTAATCAAATACCGGATGAAAAAATAATACCAATTATTGAAAATCTGCTTTCATTTCATAAATATAATGAGAAATATTATTTTAATGAACTTGCAGCAGGACAAAACAGCAATTAAATTATCCATTTAAAGGCAGCTAATGCCTTCAGGATTTAATAAAACGGATGCTATTAAAATCCATTTGGTATTATATTAAATTATTTTCCACACTACGTTTAATATTATGGATTACCATATTATTTCCGCTTTTCAGTTATTCACAGGTAGATGATGTAAATTTTAAAAAATTTATATCGAACATCTCACCCAAAGATTCTGTTATTTCTCTTCCCGATAAATTTATTGTTGAAAATTCTGTCAGCATTTATAAAGATTCACTTGAAATACCATCCAAGTATTATTCCGTAGATAAGAGATTCGGCAAAATTCATTTATTAAGCGGAATTAACTCTATTGTTTTCCCGGATTCATTAAAAAATACATCTCAGTTAATTATTTATTATAAAAATTATCCGTTCAATATACCCGATGTTTTTTCCAGGTTTGAAGTGCTTAGCCAGATTGATACGGTAAAAAAAGACAGTGTACAAATAGCTGCAATAAGAACTGATTTCATTGAAGATATTTTTTCAGGAACCAATCTCGAAAAATCGGGAAGTATATTCAGGGGCTTTACAATCGGAAATAACCGTGATCTGACACTTAACTCCGGTTTCAGACTGCAGATGACAGGCAAGCTGTCAAGTGATATAGATATTGTGGCAGCTTTAACGGACGAAAACACTCCAATTCAGCCCGAAGGCAATACACAAAAGCTTCAGGAGCTTGATAAAGTATTTATAGAGCTTAGAAGTAAAAATATAACAACTACACTTGGCGATATTGATATAAACTTTGGAACCAGCGATTTCTTTAACTTTTCACGCAAAGTGCAGGGCGCAAAAGGTTTTGCTGCATTCGGGAATAATAACTTCTTTATATCAGCGGCGCTTTCAAGAGGCAAGTTTAATACCAATTCATTTACCGGTATTGATGGTGTTCAGGGTCCGTATAAATTGATTGGTATCAGCAATGAGATAGGCATTATAGTTCTAGCCGGAACGGAGAGGGTGTTTCTTGACGGCTTAAAAATGACAAGAGGTGAAACAAATGATTACACGATTGATTATTCCAACGGTCAGGTAACATTTACCAACAGAAGGTTGATTACCAATGCTTCAAGGATAACAGTTGATTTTGAATATTCGGAAAAGAAATACTCACGAAGCTTAATTTCAGGGCAGGCTAATACATCTCTTTTTAATGACAGATTAAACCTGACTTTCTCATACCTTCGGGAAAGTGACGATAAGAATAAGCCTATTGATTTTACTCTTTCGGATTCTGACAGGGTTATTATTGGCAATGCCGGAAATAATAATGTGAAAGCATCAAAATCAGGAATTTCATTTGTCGGAAGAGACTCACTTGGCAGAGCTCAGGGACAATATATACAGGTAGATTCAACAGGATTTGTATTTTACAGGTATGCTCCCGGTGATACAAATGCATTTTATAATGTAACATTTTCATTTGTTGGAGCAGGTTTGGGTGATTATGTCAGCTTAAGCTTATCACAGTTCAAATATGTTGGGCAGGGAAAAGGCAGTTATCTGCCAATAATATTTTTACCTATGCCGGTTTTATATCAGTCAGGTGATATGAACCTTGACCTGAAATTATCCAAATCATTTACATTTCATGTTGAAACAGCCGTGAGCGATTTTGACAGGAATTTATTTTCGGAGCTTGATGACAGGGGCAACAAGGGAGTTGCTGTTAATTCAGCTATTATGTTTAATAATAATAATTTTCAGCTGGGAAAGCTTAAATTAGGTACGGTTAAGTTTTTGTTCAGGCAGAAATTTATTAACAGGTTATATAACTCACTTGACAGGTTAAACCAGGTTGAATACAGCAGGGTTTGGGATATACAGGATAGTTCAAGGCAAACGGATAATATCAGCGAAATTGAATTTGGCATTAAGCCAAATAAATATTTCTATTTCAACTCAACAGGCGGCAGAATAAAACGCGGTACCGATTTTAACTCATTACGCGGCTCGGTGGAACTGAATTTTGCAGGTGACAGCCTTGCTTTGCCTTTTATTAGTTATGCGGCAGATTATATTTCAAGCAGCGATAATAAATTGGACTACAAAGGAAAATGGATAAGGCAGGCGGGAATTATTGACTATAAGTTAAGTCCCTGGAAGAATAAGTATGGTACTTTAAATCTGATAATGCAGTTTAACGGTGAAGATAAAAATGTCAGTACACTTGGAATAGACACAGCCGGTTCGGGCAGCTTCCGCTTTTATGAATTTAAGCCGCAAATCGGACTGCTGAATTTCTTCCATATGGACCTGATATACAGGTTCAATTACAGGATGGATGATATTTATAATCTTGGCAAGCTGGAACGCCAATCAAATTCATACACACATACTTACGGCTTCAGGTTAAAAGACCTTGATTTTATAACATCAATTATTGATGTGGTTATTTATGACAGAAAATATACTGAACCTTTCAAAAGCAAGGGTTTGCAGGATAACAGGACAGTACTTGTAACTTCACAAACAAATTTATGGTTTTTTAACAGGTCAATGCAGGCAGGATTATTTTATAATATATCAAGTGAAAGGACTGCAAAGCCGCAGGTTGTATTTGTCAAAGTTCCGATAGGACAGGGAAATTATAAATATCTTGGTGATTTAAATGGTAACGGTGTAGCTGATGAAAACGAGTTTATTCTTGTAAATTATGATGGTGATTATGTCAGAATAGTTATCCCGACTGAACAGCTATTTCCAACTACTGATTTGCAGACTTCTGTTTCGTTTAATTTTAATCCCTCAAGGTTATTTGGAAATGTAAAAGGGATACCGGGTGAAATTTTAAACAATATCACATTTGATACATATGCCGCTGTAAATGAAAAAAGCAAAGACCCTATTCAAAGAAACTTGTACTTTTTGAAGTTCAATACATTTCAGAATGAGCAAAACACTATTACCGGGCTTAAATCTATTCAACAGGATATAAATATTTTTGAAAACAATAAATATTTTGGTGTCAGATTAAGATTTATTCAACGCAACAGCTTTAACCAATATTATTCCGGAAATGAAAGATTGCTTAATGTGGAACGTTCGGCAAGACTAAGGTTATCATTCACACCTGACCTGACATTAATTACAGATTACTTTAACGAAACAAACAGGAATTTAGCAGCCGCTCTTACTAACAGGAACTGGAATATTGGAAGTAAATCGGTTGTTTCTGATTTAACTTACATTCCTGTACGAAATGTTGAAGTAGGCTTCAGGGCAGAAATAAAAAGAGCAAATGATTTTTATCCGTTTAGCCCGACTGAAGCAAATATTAACAGGCAGGCACTAAGGTTTAGCTATTCTATGGAAGGTAAAGGCAGGCTTAGGGCGGAAATAGAGCGGAATGAAACAGACCTTAGCACTAATCCGTTATTTCTGCCGTATGAATTAACTAAAGGATTAACCATTGGAAAAAGCTTTTTCTGGACATTGGGTTTTGAATACAGGATAACTAATTTTATTCAGGCAACAATAAATTATTTTGGCAGGGCAGAAGGTAAGTCAAGGGTTATACACACAGGCACTGCGGAAGTGAGGGCATATTTTTAAATGAGAAAACTTACACATGATGAAGTAGGAGAGAAGCGGATTTCGCTTGATGATTCAAAAGTTGTTAAGAGAAATCCTATATATGTATTATGTGATAATATAAGGAGCATATATAATGTTGGGTCAATATTCCGCACATCCGATGCGGCATTAATAGAGAAATTAATACTAACAGGTTACACACCATACCCACCGCGTCAGGAAATAGAAAAAGTGGCACTTGGAGCAACCAACAGTGTTCCATGGGAATATTATAAAGACCCTCTTGAAGCGGTGAATGTTATTAAAAGCAGGGGGATAAAGATTGTTTCACTTGAAATTACAAATAAAAGCAGGATGTATTTTGAAGTGAAGAAGGAAGAATTCCCGGTGTGCCTTGTGCTTGGTAATGAGCTTTCGGGTGTTTCAAACAGCATAATTGAAGTATCGGATTTCTCGCTTGAAATTCCGCAATTTGGGTTTAAGCATTCAATCAATGTATCAGTAGCATATGGCATAGCTGTATTTGAGCTGGTGAAGGTGCTGAAAGAAAATGCCTGAACCCAAGATTAAAAGCTTGAACCCCAGATTAACCCAGATTTATATGATTAGAATGATTAGACCTTCATAATAGCAAAAATTTCCATAATAAAGAGCTGTATTTTTTTTAAAAGCAAGCAGATATTGTAAAGTTATTTATGAATTAGTAAATATATAATTACAAATATGTCTTTGTGAAAATGTGTAATCTTCCTATTTGGATTCTAATAATCTTTGAATTTTTATTATCCAAAAGAAGATAAAATCATTCAAATCATATTAATCTGGGATAATCTGGGGTTCAAGCTTTTAAAATCATTCCAATCATATAAAATTGGGATAATCTGGGGTTCTATACTTTCTCTCCCTCAAAATACGATTCACTCACTTTTGCATCCTTTATTTCATCGTATTCCATTTCAAACAGGTCTTCTTCCATTATAATAAAATTAGCTTTTTTTCCGGGTGTTATTGAGCCATACAGCTTTTCATCGAATGAAGCATATGCATTGTTAATTGTGTAGCACTTAATACAGTTGTGTAAGTCAATCCTGTATTCGGGATAAAATATTCCTTCGTCATAGTTCCTGGTTAATGCCATGTGAATATTTGCAAATGGGTTTATCTCCACAATAGGGAAGTCTGTTCCGAAATTAACAACTACACCTCTATCAATTAATGCTTTATAATTATGCGTGCGTTTCTGAATTGTTTCGTTGAGCTTTTCTTTAACAATGTTCGCATCATATTTTAAATGAAGCGGCTGGGCAGATACAATTACATCAAGCTCTTTAAACCTGTCAAAATCATTCTCATCAATATGCTGAGCATGCTCAATTCTGAATCTCCTGTCACGCACGCCATTTTTATTTCTTAGTTTTGCACAAATATCCAGTACATCCGATACAGCCAGGTCACCTATGGCATGAATAATTATTTGTTTGCCTGTTTCATCTATTTTATATGCAAGAGATTCAATCTCTCCACTTGCGGCTAATTCAGTTTTATAGCCATTATAATTTTTCCCTTTGTAATTTTCTTTGAACAATCCTGTTTCAGAACCCAACGCTCCATCGTAAAAAGCTTTATATCCTTTTATCTCAAATCTGTCTGCAGGGAAACCTGAAATTTCCTCTTGTATATTTTCATAATTTTCGAAATCAGTAAAGGGGATATAGGAATTCACTTTTATCTTCAGCTTATCAGAATTAATAAGCTCACTGTATACTCCCAAGTTGTCCGGTAGTGTGATATCTGATACTCCTGTTATCCCAACTGAATGGAGGTATTTTATCATACTGTTGACCGCAGTAACTTTTTCATTAAGTGCGGGCTCAGGTATATGTTCGAAAACAAAATTTAATGCTTTTTCCTTTACTTCGCCTGTTAGTATTCCATTGTCAACGGTAACTTCATCGGTTGTGAAATCAGACAGCTTATTCAGCAAACCCGATGCTTTTAGTGCAGCAGAATTACAAATGCCTGAATGATAGTCGTAGTTTGTAAGAAAGAGCGGTTTTAATGAATATATCTCATCTAAAAAATTAGCGTGACCCGGAAACTGGTTTCTTATAAGAGGAACATTCAAATTTCCGCCGACCAGCCACTTAAAATTTGGGTTCTTACCGGCATATTCATTAATTATTCTTTTCAGTTCATCTATGTTCATTATACCATTGCAATCGATTTGCTTCATCATCAATGAGCCATATACAAGGTGAACATGTCCGTCTATAAATGAAGGCAGAACCAATTTCCCTTTCAAATCAATAACATCGTTATATTCTTTGATAATATCCTGCCCGGGTACAGGTTCTTCACTAAGAAAGGTTATCATACCCTCTTTAAAGCCGAAAGACTTCCTGAATGAGAAGTCTTCCTGCCAAATCTTTCCGTTTATAAATAAAGTTGAATTCAATAGAATTAATTTTATTATTTACAAAGATAGGTTAATGCTCGGTTTTTAAGTTCCTTGTCATAAGTATCTCTGTTGCTTTATGAGGGTTTTTATTTACAAACAATACTTTATGAACCTGCTCAATTATCGGAAGCTCAACACGCAGTTTTTGCCCAAGTTCATGTGTGGATTTTGTGGTGGCAACGCCTTCGGCAACCATCTTTAATTCCGAAATAACCTGCTTCAGCTTTTTGCCTTTACCGATTTCCTCCCCAACAAACCTGTTCCTGGAAAGCTTGCTGGCACATGTTACAATAAGGTCGCCTATGCCTGATAAGCCGAAGAACGTTTGTTCGGATGCACCTAATTTTAAGCCAAGACGCGTAATTTCTCTCATGCCTCTGGTCATGATAGCGGCTTTCGTGTTATCACCGAAACCTGCCCCATCGGCAATACCTGCAGCAATTGCTATTACGTTTTTCAAAGCACCGCCAAGCTCAACACCCTTCATATCAGTGCTTCTGTAAACACGGAAGAATTTATTTGAAAAGGTCTTTTGCACTTTTGCAGCGTTCTGAATATCAAGTGAAGCAGCTACTACTGCTGTCGGGATGTTCCTTGATACTTCCTCAGCATGTGAGGGACCTGATAACACTACAATATTCCTTTTCTTTATTTTATTAAACACATCAAGGAAAATATTTGAGACTGTCATCAAAGTTTCATTTTCAATGCCTTTGGAGACACTTAATATTATCCTGTTTGTAAGGTCAATGTGTTTAACACTTTCAATTATATGCCTTATAAATTGAGTCGGAGTAGAAATTACAATCAGGTCTTTTTTATAAACTGCAATATCTATGTCGTTTGTAATGTTAATTTCTTTCGGAATTTTTACTTTTGGCAGGTAATAAAAATTCTCTCTGAATTCATCCAGAGTATGGGCATACTCTTTTTCATATTCCCAGAGAGTAACTTTATGTTTATTATTATGCAATAAAATAGCGAGGGCTGTTCCCCAGCCCCCGGCTCCCAAAACGCATATATTCATTATCTAAATGATATACTATTTATACAGTTCTTTTAAGTTTTTTTAAATGTTTTGCAAAACCATCAAGCAGCCATTCTTTATGAACAATATCTGCAGAACTTTGCAATTCTTTCATAATTGCGTTAACATCCTGGTTCTGCCCGTTTGACCTGAACCTGATAAGCTTGCTGACATAACTTATAAATTTACCGTTCTTGGATTTCATCAGATCGGTCAATAATTCATCATTAGATACAAAAAGCTTGTAAGCATCTATAAGTGACATTGCTTTTTCAAGATGGTTGGTATCTATCATGATGCGAAGCTCAAGATTCTTAGCTTCCAATCTGTAAATGAATGCCTCGTTGGTGATTTTCTTAAGAGCGGCAAGTGCTTCGTCATATCTGCATCTTTCGTAATTCATAATTGCAACACTGTAGTTCGTCATATCTTTTTTGACTTCAGGACGAAGCTTATTTTTGCTGTTTGCGATGAACACTTCTATCCATGCATATTTCTTAATCTTTAATCCATGGAATAAGATATCTTTATAGAAATCCAATGATAAGTATGGATTGTTATCCGTCTTATAATATTCCATCTTTAAAGTGAGGTCATAGAAGTCAAATAATTCTTTTTCATAATTTATCTTGCTGGGTTTATTTCTCTGAACTTTCAGCAGGCAATAATCTCTCAAACGCATGAAAAGGTAGTTTTTATCGCTATAGCTTAATTTGCTGATGTTTTTGAGAATACATTTTTTGTATTCAGTGTAATAATTGTCATTTTCGAAATTGAGGAAAGCTTTTAATAAGCAGCTATAGCTTTCAACCATAGGAGAAGCTTTTTTTGCATATTTCTGTGCAAAATTGTACAATTTTTCCAGATCAATTACCCTCAGGAAATCCATTACAAAAGCAATCTGGTTTTTGGTGTTATGTTTTTTTGCACTACTAAGAATTGCCTGATTGCTTTTTATTGCTTCAATAATGAAGAAATTAATCAGGTAAGTCATGCTTTCAGCCAGTTTTTCGGATTCAGCTTCAATTGCTTCTTTATTTTTCATCTTGCCGTCCATCATATTAAAGAAGAACTTATCATACTGGACTTTAAACTTATTGTAGCAAAAATAAAGGTCAGCATATTCGGCTTCATCAAGTTTTATTTCCGAATTAATAATATTTATTTCGAACGGAACAGCAAGACCGCGGTTAATATATTCATCTCTTGAATAGATATATCCATCAAGAGGGCGGCTGTCAAATTTTTGCTGTCTTAAAAATTGTTCTGCATACTCCTGTAAATCATATATAAGATTCCGGATGGTAGAATCATTGTACGGAAGACCATAATCCAGCTTCTTATGCATGTAATGCTTAGTCAAGCGGGGGCTGTCGTAAGTAGGATGGAATTTTTTTATGATGTGGAATAACTTTAAGATCTTGGGACTGTTAGTAAAATAAGGTGAGCACAAAAACTTCCCAAACTTCTTCTTCTCGTGATCTGAAAAGGTCTTGAGAATCTCAAGTAACTGGTGTTTAAACATTTTTTTAAATATTTAAATTTTTGAAAATTTTTTAAACTACGACGGGGTAATCGTAGTATAATATAGGAAAAAAGGATTGAAATATCAACTAATTAAATGCGTGTTTCACCCTCATTTTTTTGCCCATACAATAGGTAATTAAAGACAACAACCCTGAATTTTACAGCGAAATATATTTGATTTTGGTCTTCAGGTTTCTTTCCGGTTTGTAGGTTTTCTTCTTCACGTGTTCACGGTTAATGACGCAATCCGTAATAAAAAAAGTAGTATTTATTTTGTATATTAGCATATAATAAATTAGCTAAAACAAGTAACGGGCTTTAGTGAATCTCCTTTTCTAAAGTTTTTTAAAAATACATAAGTCTATGTCTAAAAAAATCAGCAACAATTTTTACCGGCGTTTTTTACTTATTATATTAACATTTGTGCTGTTCATTTTCTTTAAAATTAATTTATTTTCGCAGGAATTGGTTGTAGAAAAAAATGCAGGGGTGCAAACCGTAAAGAAAATGGTAAATGGAAGCACTATTTCCGTCTATCCGGTTTCAGGCAAAAATAATGTTCTGCATGGACTTACATCGCAAACGGACAACATAAATGCTTTTAATTGGACACTGAAATTTACCGCAGGTAATAAAGTATTTAAGGATATCTCTTTTTATAATCAAAACACAGGTTATATTGTAACTGAGCTTGGCGGGGTCTATAAAACCACTAATGGCGGCAATAATTGGGATATAAAAATGAATACAGGCTTCCCATATTATTGGTATGGAGTACATGCACTTTCACCAGACACAGTTGTGATTGCAGGTTTTAATAACCAGGGTAATATTAATTCAGGTGTTTTAAGATGGACATATAACGGGGGAACAACATGGACTCCGGATATATCAATCAGTATTCCCGCCGGTGTTGGGTGGCTTTCCAAAGTTCACTTCTTCAGCTCAAGCAGGGGAATTGTAATGGCTGAGTTTTCCGGAGGAGTGCATTATACAACAACAGGCGGAAAAGACTCCGTTTCGTGGAATTACGTGCAGGTCAATACTGACCTTGGCTGGTTTGCAGGTAATATCGATGCCCAGCAAAACGGTATAATGTATGCGACAGGTATTCATCTTGCTAAGAGTACAAATTTTGGTGTTAACTGGGTGTCGGGTCCTTCTGCGGATGGTACATTTGACGGCGGAATAGATTTCCTCGATAATAATAATCTGAAGGGATGGACAGGAGGAGGTCAAATATCCCCCTCTGCCGCAGGCTGGTGCCACAGAACTACTGACGGAGGCTCTTTATGGAGTGACAGGCTATTTAATTTCCCATATCCTATCAGGACAATTAAATTCATTAATGACGGGACGGGTTTTGCAATTGGGGGTAATGTTTACCAGGATGCGGGAGGCATTTACAGCTCAATTAACGGCGGATTGAACTGGACTCTTGATATCAGCACATCTGCGGAAATGTTCGCATTAGATTACAAACAGGTTGCATTAGATTCAATTGATGTATGGTGTGTTGGCTCAACCGGCGGGGCTACAGGATATACCGGTAAATTGTATAAAGGTAGATTTGGAATATTAACAGGAATAAAAAATGTTAATAATTCAATTCCCGGAAAATTTGTTTTGTACCAGAATTATCCTAATCCCTTTAATCCTAAAACAATTATCAATTATCAATTGCTAATGAGCAATTATGTAAAGCTTATTATTTATGATGCTTTGGGAAGGGAAGTTGCAGTGCTTGTTAATCAAAAGCAAAATGCAGGTACTTATGAAGTCATTTGGAATGCTGCTGAAATATCAAGCGGAATATATTATTATACATTAACCGCAGGGGAATTTAAGGATACTAAAAAGTTAGTCTTAATAAAATAAAAAATTATGGCATTCACAGGTCCATCCAAAGAAGAACTGGAAAATTATTTCCGTAACAGCAGGCAGTATTTTGATGAGCTTGCAAAATATTATCAGCAAAGCGACCCGGAATATTATAACGAGTTCATTGCTCCTTTTTATAATAATCCGTTCAGAATGGCAAGTGCCGGACGTTCGGGATCTGCCGCAAGGGGAATAGTCTTAATTGGTATCATGATTGCACTTATTGCAGCGGGAGCGGCAGCATTTTTTATCGTAAGTGAAACTGAAACCGATAGTGACGAACCGGTTACAAAGAAAACCGAGAGGGTAATCAGCAAAAGAGATAATGCATCTGTAGATACAACAAGCATTGAGCATGGTGATATTTACGAAAAAGCTATGAACTACTACTACGAAAAGGATTACGAAAATGCTGAGAAATATTTTAAGCTTGTACCGAGAAGTAATAAAAATTATCCTGATGCTGTGCGGAAGCTGAAAAGGATTAAAGAGATGAAAGATTAGTTTATAAGGTTCATAAGGTTCATAAGGTTCATAAGGTTTATAAGGTTTATAAGGTGAGTGTACAGAGGTAAAGAGTGTTTTGAGTGTGTGGAGTGCGTTAACCGTGTTAACGCTAATTCAGCGCTTTCCCAAATTTTCCAAAATTCATGTGGAGCTGTTTGGGCATCATGGCAAACCCGAAGACTTATCCAAAAACGTCACCCCCTGCCCCAATGGCATTAAGTTAAGGAAATTAAAATGGAGTATAAAAGGTTTGAAAGAACACTAAATTAACATTTAAAGCTAATATCATAAGTTCAAATAGAACAGGAGAATAAAAAGATGAATAACATTAT
>Ga0209819_10000077_pt1 | contig 29953 bp, 28 predicted proteins | sample PPLLak2March2015_FD_187248 | JGI IMG/M metagenome (GOLD analysis project Ga0209819, IMG submission 187248) | Freshwater sediment microbial communities from Prairie Pothole Lake near Jamestown, North Dakota, USA - PPLs Lake P7 Core (1) Depth... | ecosystem: Environmental > Aquatic > Freshwater >... | reverse complement strand
ATAAACCTTATAAACCTTATAAACCTTATAAACCTTATAAACCTTATAAACCTTATAAACCTTATAAACCTTATAAACCTTATAAACCTTATAAACCTATTTACATTACCATGCCGCCATCAACGCAAATCACCTGTCCTGTGATATAATTTGCTTTTTCAGATGAGAGGAAAGCGACAATTCCGGCAATTTCTTCTGGCTTGGATGCTCTCTTCAGAGGAACAAGGTTCAAAAGAGCCATTCTTTGTTCATCGGATAGCTGGAGAGTCATTTCAGTTTCAACAAATCCAGGGGCAACGCAATTTACATTCACATTTCTTCCAGCAAGCTCTTTTGCAACTGCTTTGGATAAACCAATTAGTCCTGCTTTGGAAGCGGCGTAATTTGATTGCCCGAAGTTGCCCATCAATCCGACAACCGAGCTTATATTGATAATCTTCCCGTAACGCTGTTTAGCCATTATCCTTGATAGTACACGCATAGTATTGAATGCACCTTTCAGGTTTACGGCAAGAACCGAATCCCATTCTTCCTCTGTCATCCTGATAAGAAGCTTATCCCTTGTAATACCAGCATTATTTACAAGAATATCAATATGCCCGAACTCAGCAGCAGCTTCCTCGCATGCCTTCTGCGTATCGTTTGTATTGGTAATATCTACGCTTTTGTGAATAATTTTTCTTCCATAGCAGGTTGCCATTTCGCTAACATAGTTATCGAAATCCTGCGGGAAAAATTTATCAAAAATTACAACATCACATCCTTCTTTAAGGAATTCCGTTGCAATAGCACGACCTATACCGCGTGCACCTCCGGTGACTATTGCGGCTTTGTCTAATAATAATGAACCCATAACTTTAAACTCCGGTTTTAAAATGAATAATTTCGTCTTTTCTTAAATGTGTTGCTTCTACTATAAAAGTCTGACCATTAATTAGGTCTGATTCAGGCGATGCCAGGAATGTGATAAAATCTGCGACTTTATCAGGTTTCGCCGGCTTTCGCTTTATTCCAAAATTCAATACTGCTTCTTTCTGCTGGTCAGTAAGCTTTGCCGTCATATCAGTTTCTACAAACCCGGGAGCAACGGCATTAACCTGTATATCATAAGAGGCAAGCTCTTTTGCCAGTGAACGTGTAAGCCCTATCACACCTGCTTTTGAAGCTACATAATTTGACTGACCTGCGTTACCTGTAGTTGCAACAATTGAGCTGATGTTGATAATCTTTCCCTTGTGGTTTTTAACCATTGATTTCACGACTTCCCTGCAAAACAAAAAGGTACCTTTGAGGTTTGTGCTAACCACGGAATCCCAGTCTTGTTCAGTCATTCTCATAATAAGAGTATCTTTCGTAATACCTGCATTATTTACAAGTACGTCTATTCTTCCGTATTCATTCACGATATAATCAACCAGTTCAATTACGCGTTTCGAATCTGCAGCATCGCACTGAAAATACTTAATTCCCCTTGCATCAAAGTGACGGGTATCGACACGGCTTTTATAAGTAATGATAACCTCAGCTTTGCACTCGCGGAATTTTTCAGCGATAGCTCTGCCAATACCCCTGGAGCCGCCTGTTACAAGTACTATTTTATTTTCAAATAAATGCAATATATCAATTACAGATTACAGATTACAAATTACAGATTACAGATTACAAATTACAGATTACAGATTACAAATTACAGATTACAGATTACAAATTACAGATTACAGATTACAGATTACAAATTAAATCCTTACCAAATGGAAATTTGGTAAGGAGTGTGCATCTTTACAAACCTTATAAACCTTATAAACCTTATAAACCTTATAAACCTTATAAACCTTATAAACCTTATAAACCTTATAAACCTTATAAACCTTATAAACCTTACAATCATTATAAACCCGATAACTCTTCTGCCTTATCAAATCCTTTTACAGAAACATTCGGGCAGATTCTTTTAACGAGTCCCTGAAGTACTTTCCCGGGACCCAGCTCAACAAAATCATCTGCGCCATCTCTTGCCATATTCCTTACACAATCTTCCCATCTTACCGAAGAGGTCAACTGGTTATATAATAAATCACGGATTTCATTGGGTTTAGTATCCGGCGTTATTGCATTGCCTGTCACATTTACATAAACCGGGAAATTCAGTTTAGAAAATTCTACCTCTTCCAAAGCTATTTTAAATTCTTCCTTGGCAGGTTCCATTATTGGAGAATGAAAAGCCCCGTGAACAACAAGTTCTTTAACAAGCTTTGCTTTATTTGCCTTAGCCAGTTCCATTGCTTTCCTTACACCTTCAACCGAACCGGAAATAACAAGCTGTCCCGGTGAATTAAAGTTTGCAACCTGAACGATACCAGCTTCAGATGCTTCTTTGCAAACCTCTACCAATTTTTCTCCGTCCATTCCAATAATTGCAGCCATAGTACCTTTTTGTCTTTCACCTGCCTGCTGCATTAGCTCACCTCTTAATTTAACCAATTTTAATCCGGTTTCAAAATTAAGAGCACCGGCGCATACAAGGGCAGAATATTCACCTAATGAATGTCCTGCTGCAAACTTTACTTCAAATTTACTAAATAAAATTGAATTTAAAGCTAACGAATGAACAAAAATTGCTGGTTGGGTAATATAAGTTTGTTTTAATTTTTCTTCCGGGCCTTCAAAAGATACTTTGTCTAATTCAAAACCCAGAATTTCATTTGCTGATTTATAAAGGTTTTTTACTTCAGTATAATTCTCATATAAATCTTTTGCCATACCGACATATTGAGCTCCCTGTCCCGGGAATATAAAAGCTGTTTTCATGGTTAATATTTTTAATTGATATACAAATATAAAAATAACCCTTTTTAATATCTATCTTATTAATATTATAGAACATATAACAAACAATATAAACCCTTAGTTAAAAGGTTTTATATTAATTATTTTATTGTTATATTTTATATTGAAATCTTGTAATTTATCAGCATTAAACACCTAAATTAAACAAAAGATGTTGAAACTCAATGTAATTTTTGTATTACTTTTGTTCTCATTACATACCGGCTATTCACAAAATAATGAATTACTTATTGGGAGAGGTAATGTTCCAACTAACGCTGCTTATTATGATTTAAGTGACCCGACCGGAGTAAATATAGAAGTTAATATATGGGGATTTATAAACGTACCCGGAAGATATAAAGTACCGTATAATACAACTTTCCTTGATCTAATGAGTTTTGCGGGCGGACCGCTTGAAACTTCTAATTTAGAAGAGATAAGAATATACAGACCTGCTGCAGATACTAGTTTGAGCAAAACCGAAATAACAATATTAAATTATAATGATTTGTTATGGGGTGAAAAAGTTTCCGCAGGTAAAAAGTTAAATCCCGTTTTAAGAACAGGTGATATCGTTTTGGTTTTAGAGGAACAAAGGTATACTTTCCGTGAAAACTTAGGATTTTATTTACCGATATTAACCTCTTTAATAACTTTTGCAACGTTTATAATAACATTAACCAAGTAATAATATATGGAAAATCAACCGACTAATCGTAATAGTCTTAATACTATTGAAACTAATATAAAATCTTCACATAGTATAAGATTTTATTTCAATTTAATTTTAAGAAATAAAGTACCAATAATATTAAGCCTGGTTGTCGGAATTATTGTATCATACTTCTATGCCTATTCTCAGGAAGATATTTACAGCTCAGCATCCTTAATGAGATTAGCAAAACCTAAAGAAAATGTTCTTGAAGGTAAAATCTTTTCAGATATAGAAGGTGAATTGCCCGAGCGTTTTATTAATAATGAAGTTGAAATTCTGAAATCATTTGCTATCAGGGAAAAGACAGCAAGATCAATTATTGATTCATTCAAGGTTTTGAAAGACAAGCAGTCATTTGCATTGATATGTATGAACCGTGCAAATTGCATGGAGCCAAAAAGTGTAAACCAGGTAGCAAGTCTTCTGACAGGTTATATAGAAATAGCACAAAAACGAGGGCTTGATATAGTTTCGATAAAAGCGGAAAGTCCATCACCTCAGGAAGCCGCACTAATAGCTAATTGTTATGCCGAAACATATGCTGATTATTCATTAAAGTTTAACCGCGGACATTTAACTCTTAACAGGGAATTTCTTGAAAAACAGGTACAGGGAAAATATGATGACCTGTTAAAATCCGAGGATAGGCTGACAACCTTTTTGCGTTCACAAAATATTGTTGAGTTAAATGCACAGGCTAATGCGCTTATTAATACTATGACCAGTATAGAGACTCAGCATAACGGTGCAGCAATTGACCTGCAGACAAGCGGCAGAACCGTCAGTGAAATTAAATCTGAACTCGATAAAATTGACCCTAAAGCAACAGATTTTATTGCTAGTAAAATAACCGATCCTTATGTAGCACAGCTGCAGCAGGAAATTGCAAAGCTGGAGATTCAAAGAGACCTTGTAATATCAGGTAATGAAGAACTGCTTAAGGATGCTAAATCTCTCAGTTCACTTAACAATAAGATTGCTGACCTGAAGAAAAACCTGGATATTAAAATTGAGATTTTAAAAACAGGTGCATCGGCAAATACACCTGATGGAAGAAGAATTCTTGAAAGTAAGCTTTTCGATGCACAGTTACTCAACGATCAAAGCAAGATAAAAGAACGGCTTTTGAAAGACTTCAAAGGAAAATACGAAGCTCAATTCAATAAAATGCCGGAACAGACAATTGAATATGCAAACCTTGAAAGAGAAAGAAAATCAGATGAAAAGCTATACCTGATGCTGTTGGAAAAGTACCAGGAGGCATTGATAAATGAGGAATCTCAACCAAATAACGTTAAAATTATTGATTACGGAAAAACACCAAAAGAGAAATCAAAACCAAACAGATTTCTGATTATTATGATAGGTGTACTTGTTGGATTAAGTATTGGTTATGGTTTCGCATTGTTCAGAAATATCCTGGATGTTTCGGTAAAATCACCCGAAGAACTGGAAAATATTGGAATATCTCTTATCGGTTGGGTACCTACATTCATGAGAATATCGAGAAATGGAAGCAGGAATGCACCTTCAGAACAGGAATTGATACTTTCTTATAATACTGATTCAGCTCCTGCTGAATCTTTCAGAACATTAAGAACAAGACTTCAATTTTCAAAATTAGAGCCTGAACCAATTAAGACAATTTTAATTACAAGCTCTATTCCACGTGAAGGCAAGACAATTATTTCTGCAAACCTTGCGGCAAGCTTTGCATTATCAAATAAAGTTTTACTTCTTGACTGTGATTTCAGAAAGCCGAGAATACATAATATATTTAACCAGAAAAGATATCCCGGTTTGTGCGATTTTCTTTTTGGGACTGTAGGTTTTGAAGAGATTATCCGTGATACACAGTTTGATAATCTTTCATTAATAACGTGCGGCACGATACCGACAAACCCTGCCGAACTTATTGCATCAAAACATATGCAGACTTTTCTTAACCTGGTGAAACCAAAATTTGATTATATAATTATTGATTCACCTCCGCTTGCTACTGTAACTGATGCTGAACTGCTTTCTTCATATGCAGACGGAACTGTTGTGGTAAGCCTTGCAAACAAAACACGTTTGGACCTGTTGATAAACACTATAGAAACTCTGAATAAAATTAATGATTCGTTTATCGGTGTAATATTAAATAACTTCGATTATCAGGCAACATATGGAAGTTATTATAAATATTATTATTACTATTACGGTTCTGAAAAAGGTAAAGAAAGCGGAGAGAAAGTAACAAAAGCAGCGAAAGGAACAACAAAGTCATCTTTAAAGCCATAAAAGATACTCAATTTTGCAATTAAAAATATTTTTCAAGTCGTATCCTGAAACATCCAGATGCCCGTCCTGTTCTAAAATAGGCAGGATAAGGCGTTCAAGAAGCAGGAATTTATTTGAAACGGTGGTTAAAGCCACGCAGTTTTGGGGCTTATATAAGTGCAGGGAATGCGGGTGGAGAGGAACCTTATGCAAATACACCTTTAATACCTATTCTTTGATTACGTTTGCATTTTATTCTGTCCTTATCATATCGGTTGCATATATTATTACGAAAATTCTGAAAAGGAATTTTGGTGAATAACGTTTTTACATGTTGCCGGGTTACGTGAAGTTTTTTTCTAATTAGTTTATTCACCAATATTTTTTAAATATTAGTCATGTTTAAAGATTATTCCGGAATAGATTTTCATAAATTTGTTGATGAACGATTAGCAGAAAAAGAATTAAAGATTCTGTTATTAAACAAAGAAATCGTTGAAAACAAAATTGATGATTATATGAATTTCATTAATACTATCAGGGATGAATTCAAAGATGTATATGGGTGGTACCAGGAATCACATGAATATATGCTTAACAGCTTGATAGATAAGTGGAAATACAGCTACGCAGTTTTAAATAAAAAGGATGAATTGTTACTGGTTAATTTTTCTTCCCTCTATCATGGTGATACGGTTCATATGCATTTTACCTATGCAAGAAAAGATGTGAGAAGTTCGGATTTGGGAAAGCTCCACATGATAAAGTTATGCCAGACTGCTGTTGATAATAATGTTCCATTGATTGAAGGATTTTTTCCTAAATATAATAATGGTTCTGTTATTCTTCATTTGAAAATGGGCTGGAGAATTGAAACATTAAGAAATGACAGGGAATTGTTAATCCAGGCTAAACCGGAATTTTCAAGAAACAAAGTTTATGAACTTGTAAATAAATTATCTTAATTGTTTTATTGTACAACTAACTACCTCTATTAAGAAAAATATTACTGATGTGCGGAATTAACGGAATTTTATCAACTGACAGTGAAATAAAGAGAAAAATAATAACTCAGAACAAATTACTTTCTCATAGAGGACCTGATGATGAAGGATTTACTGCTATTAATACCTCCAATAATGAATACATTTCTTTTGCAGGCGATGATTCTATTCAATATTACAAACATAAGCTTGAAAACATTCAGAATGCCGATTTCAGTAGCTTTGACTTGTTCCTTGGGCATAGAAGACTATCTATCATAGATTTAAGTGAAAAGGGACATGCACCCATGAGTGACAGCACAAATAAAATCTGGATTACCTATAATGGTGAGATTTATAATTATATAGAATTGCGTGATGAACTTCTTTCCTGCGGATATAAATTCAGGTCCAGCACTGATACCGAAGTTATAATATATGCTTATTTAAAATGGGGCTTGGAATGTGTAAATCATTTCAACGGTATGTGGGCTTTTGGATTATGGGACGGAATAAAAAAACGGTTGTTTTTATCACGGGACAGGTTTGGCGTAAAGCCTTTGTATTATTCATATTCAAATAACTATTTTGCATTTTCTTCAGAACTAAAACCCCTTGCTTATCTTATAGGAAATAAAGTTGAAATAAATGAATTAAGTATCGGGCAATTTTTTATTAATGGAAACAGGTTTAATACAGAAAGTACTTATTTAAAAAACATCTTTTCACTTCCCCCATCTCATTATTTAATATATAAAGAAGGTCCTGCAGCCCCGGTAAAATATTATGACATTGCTGATAACAAAACGGATGTCCCGGATGAAAAATTGATATCAGAAATGGACAGGTTATTAACCGATGCAATAAAGCTAAGGTTCAGAAGCGATGTAACTGTAGGAACATGTTTGAGCGGAGGCTTCGATTCCTCAAGTATAGTTGCCTTTTCAAATAAATTTCTAACCAGGCCGCTTGAAACTTTTTCGGCAGTTTGGGAAGACAAAAGATGTGATGAAAGTAAATATATAGATCTTATAAACAGTAAATACAATTGTAAAGAACATAAAATAATCCCACGTGAAGATGAATTTGAGTCAATATTTAAAAAAATACATTACTTCCAGGAAATTCCAACCGAGGGTCCCGGGCTATACCCTCAATGGCATGTAATGCAATCAGCAAAAAACAACGTAAAAGTTTTGCTAAACGGGCAGGGAGGAGATGAGGTTTTCGGCGGGTATTTTATGGACCAGACATACCTATTCTTTATTAAAAGATAAAAGTTATTTGAAAGTTTTTAAAAACTTAAATAAATATTACAGTTTCTTAAGACAGAACTCAATACATGATTTCACGAGCTGGATGTTTCCTCAGATTTACAGGGAATACATCGTCAAGAATAGATCTGTTCATTATAATATCTTTAAGGATGAATTTATCCGCAAACACAAGATGAGGAAATTCAAAAATGCTTTTAAGCCGCAGAAGAAGTTTAGGAATCATATAAATAACCAGTCATATCATTTTATCACTGACCAGACAATTCCTTCCCTGCTTCATTATGAAGACAGGGCTTCAATGGCGCATAGCATAGAAAGCCGTGTACCGTTTCTTGATTACCGTCTTGTAGAGTTTGGATTAAACCTGAAACCGAAATACCTTATCCACAATGGTGTATCAAGACCGCTGTTTAGAACGGTTGTTGAAAAATATTTACCTAAAGAGATTATCGACAGAACTGATAAACTGGGATATCCCACGCCATTTTCAGATTGGATTAAAACCGGTCTTAAAGATTATGTATCATGTGTGCTGGAAAACAATAATTCAAATTTGTACGAATATTTAAACAAAAATGTAGTTATCGATAATATTTTAAAAAAACATATGTCAGGTGAAGTAAATTACGGATGGGAAATATGGAGATTGCTAAGCCTTGATGAATTTATCCATTTATTTAAATCACAAAATTATTTATCATTTTCTAATTAATCCTCATTATTGATGTGTTTAGATTTATTATAAATTCATTCGTCTTCAAAAAAGCAATAATAATTACTGCTTTTTTTATTGCATTATTTATTAGTGCCAACTACATCTTCGATTATCTGTGGTATTCAGATAGCTTTGTGATATTAAACAGGCTGGACCTGGTATATAAGCCCCCGCTGGAATACGATAACATAACTAAGATAAATCTGAAACTGGAAAACTTCAATAAAGTAAGCATTGAAGGGAACAAGAAGTTTAAACTAGTTGGCAGCAGCAAGAATTACGATTATTATGATACTGTCTATTTGAATTTCCCTGAGCATCAGGTTGAGCTTTTAAATAAATTTTTTTTAAAATTTGATTATTCGCAATATAATGATTCTATTTATATTGTTGTTTCAAAATCAAACGAAGAAAATGTATACTGGAAACAGATATTTTTGAGTTCTGTATTTATAGATAAGCTGAACGAGTTCGACAATTCTCCTTATTTCAAAATTGAGAACAAACATTTCCTTAATGAGGCAATGCTTGATAATAATGACTCGCTTATACAATTAGCTTACAATTATTTTAATGAGAATAAAAATAACCTGAAGCTTGGCAATTGCGGCATGAATTGCAGTGCATTCAAAATAATTTGTGAAAAATTCAATGTTCCCTGCAGAATATTAATACTTCAGGGAGGAGATGCTTTAAATGCCGGGCTCAATGTATCTTTAGGATATCCCTTTCATGTAATTTGTGAAGTATATTCGAGCAGGATAAAAAAGTGGTTTGTTGTCGATCCCAGTTATGGTGTAACATATTCAGATGAAAAAGAACTTCAAAATGCTGTTGAAATTTCTAATGCTGTGTTTTTCAATAAAATGAACCGTATAACACAGGACTCTGTATTGACTACAAAAACAGCTAATTTGGACAGGGATTACTTTAAATATTACGAGAATGTCTATTATAACACAAATTATGAACCGGGTTTAATAATACGAAATGTAATACGTTATTTTTACAAAAAATTCGAGCCAAGATTATATCAATATTCCAGTAATATCAGTAAAACTAAAGACGGCTATTATTATGCAGGGGTTAAATCCGTAGTGTTTTTAATAATTCTTATTTCACATTTTAATATAATATTATTTATTGTAGTAAAGAGATTGGTGATGGCAAAAAGAGAACCAGGCATTAAAAAAAATGACAGAAAATATTTTAGCACCGGGTAGTATAAAAAAAGAAAAAATGTTATCATTGGAGCTCATCCTGATGATTTTAAAGTTGGAAAAGTGGGTACGATTTTGAAATATTTGAAGTATAACACCTTAAGCTATAATGAAAAAAGTAATATATTTACATAAAAATTTCGATCCCGATTATACTCCCAAGGTACCGGATGAAGAAGATAGATTTTATACGTATGGTTTTGGAAGCAACCTTGCAAAGAATTTTAAGCTATACCACCCGGAATATGAAGTAGAAGTATGGAGAATAGATTCATACACAAAGCAATACGGCGAAAAAGTTATAAACGGTGTGTTGATGCGGATATTTCCTGCTGTTATGTTCGGTCCTTTTGGCGAATTTTCTATCAGGTTTATAAGAGAACTTAAAAAGGAAGTTAAAAAAAGTAATCCTATCCTGTTTGTTGTTCATGTACATCACTGGCTATTGTACCAGATTGCATGGTTTTTTAAAAAATCACCAATTGTAACAAGTCATCATGGTGATTGGTCTCCTTTCTATAAGATTAAAAAAAGGAAAGGATTAAAAAAGCTTAAGGATTTTATTGATACAATAACCGAACGGCTTACATTAAAAAATGTTGATTATTTTTTCATATGTGATTACTTTTCTATTCCATATATCGAAAAAGCAGCACCCGGCAGAGAAACGATGATATTCAGCTCAGGTTTAAACACGGAACATTTTATTCCATATGATAAGCTTGAGGCAAAAAAGATGCTCGGATGGGATGTTAATAAAAAATACATACTCTATGTGGGTAAGCTTTATGACATCAAACAGCCTAAAGAGCTGATTGAAATATGGAAAGAGATAAAAGAAGAGATGCCTGAAGTAGAGCTTATATTGATAGGAAACAGAGAAGACGAAGAATTTTACCCGTTAGCAGTAAAATCAGGTGCACAGGTTCTTGGCAGAATATTGAATAACCAGTTAAGTGCTTATTACTCTGCTTGCGAAGTTTACGTTTTAATGGCTTTAAGAGATGATTATTTCGGCGGAACAGGTATTGCTCCGCTTGAAAGTCTTGCCTGTAATACACCAGTTGTAAGTTATTCTATGAGAAATTACATAGGCGATAATATGAGTGAAATCGGTGAAGTGCCTGACTCAATCGAAGGGTATAAACAAGCAATAATTAAAATATTAAAGAATCCCTGTTTATATAAGAATATGCGTGAAAGTGTTGAAAAGTTTTATTCTTACAGAGTTTTTGCAGGTAAATCACAAAAAGTATTTGAAAAGCTTTTTGCTAAATATAAAATTGAATGAAATTTAAGGACTAATAATTTATGCCTGATATAAAAGGAAAAAATATACTTGTAATTGGCGGAGCCGGTTTTATCGGCTCACATGTTGTAGACAACTTATTAAAAGAAGATATTAACAAAGTTATCATATACGATAATTTTGTAAGGGGTACACCCGATAATATTGAATGTGCCCTCAAAGACCCGCGTGCAAAAGTATTTGAAGCCGGCGGAGATATTCTCCAGACCGATATACTGAATGCCGCAATGAAAGAATGTGATATGGTAATTCATCTTGCCGCACTTTGGCTGCTGCAGTGTTATGATTATCCAAGAGCCGCTTTTGAAACAAACGTAAGGGGAACATTCAACGTATTTGAAGCATGCAGAGATAATAATATTGAACGGCTCGTGTATTCATCATCTGCTTCTGTTTACGGTGATGCTGTTGAAATACCCATGACGGAAGACCATCCGTTTAACAACAGAACATTTTACGGAGCAACAAAAATAGCAGGTGAAGCAATGGCCAGGGCTTTTTACGCAAGGTATGATATGAATTATATCGGAATGAGGTATATGAATGTTTACGGTCCAAGACAGGATTATAAAGGAACTTACATAGCTGTCATTATGAAAATCCTTGATAATTTAGACCAGGGAAAGCCCCCGGTAGTATACGGAGACGGCACGCAGGCGTATGATTTTATTTATGTTGAAGATGCTGCCGAAGCAAATGTGCTGGGCTTGAAATCAGATACAGTAGATACATTTTATAATGTTGGCATGGGTGTAAAAACATCAATAAAAGAGCTTGCTGAAATGCTTCTTGATATTACAGGTTCAAATTTAGAAATAGAATACCGCCCTGAAGGAAAAACATTCGTAACAAACAGGATTGGTTCTACCAAAAAAGCCGAACGTGAAATTGGATTCAGAGCTAAAACAAAGCTTGAAGATGGTATGAAAAAGCTTATTGAATGGCGGAAAGAACATATCGGGCGTTTCGGCAAAAAATGGAAAATGTTTGAATAGTGAAAATACCAATAGCAAAAACGGTCTTCACCGAAGAAGAATATAAATGCATACTCAAACCGCTTGAGACAGGCTGGGTAGTGCAGGGTCCTTTAGTTTCTAAATTCGAAGAATTATGGAACAGCTTTACCGGAGCAAAACACTCGGTTGCTGTTACAAGCTGTACAACAGCACTGCATCTTTCGCTTGCTGCAATGGATATTAAAGCCGGGGATGAAGTGATTATACCTTCACTAACATGGGTGGCAACGGCTAACGCAGTTGAGTCACTCGGTGCAAAACCTGTCTTTTGTGATATCGAGCTTCAGACTTTTAATATTTGTACAGATAAAATTGAAAAGCTTATCACAAAAAATACAAAAGCAATTATTCCTGTACATTTGTTCGGGCTTTCGGCAGATATGGATAAAATAATGGAAATTGCTAAAGCTCATAAGCTTTCAGTAGTAGAAGATGCAGCCTGCGGATTTGCATCAAAGTATAAAGGTAGGCATGTCGGCAATTTTGGGGATACAGGATGCTTTAGCTTTCATCCGCGTAAAGCAATTACAACAGGTGAAGGCGGTATGATAACTACTAATAATGATGAGCTGGTAAAAAAGCTTAGAGCAATGAGAGATCACGGTGCAGTAATTTCAGACCATGAAAGACATTTAAGCGGAAAGCCGTATTTACTGCCCGATTTCCCCTACCTTGGTTTTAATTACAGGATGACAGATATACAGGCGTCAATCGGCTGCACACAAATGGCGAGAGCAGAACAGATATATGAAAAACGAAACATTATTGCCGGTAAATACGATAAGTTTATAAATGAAAATATTCCATGGCTTAAAATACCGTTTAGAAATAATGAATACCGGCATGGCTTCCAGGCTTATGTTTGCTTATTTGAACCGGAAAAAATAAATGAAAAAAACATTGAAGAGATAAATAAGAAAAGAAATGACTTTATGGATTATCTTCAGTCAAACGGTATTTCAACGAGACCAGGAACACATGCTGTTCATATGCTCAGTTATTACAAAAATAAATATAATTTAAACTCCTGGAATTACTTAAATTCATACATTGCTTATTACTGTAGTATTGCATTTCCTCTATTCCCGTCTTTAACTGATGAAGAATTTTATTATATTGCAGAAAAAATTAAAGATTACAAAAACTGAGCACCTTTTGATTTGATATGATAATAATTGGCTTAACGATAAGATTTGAAGCATGTAAAAATGAATTTCGTAAATTGACAGATAAATCCAGCGAATTACATAAGTATACAAAAGAAAAATCCGGGAGTTCCTGCAAAAAACACAAGGCAGGAAATTGAATAAATTGACCTTCCGGAATAACAATATTCTCAGGGAGAATAATAACAAAAAAACATTATGTGTGGAATAACCGGAATATTTAATGTAGACGGAAGACCAATATCTATCAACATATTGAGGAAAATGACAGATGTGATAACACACCGGGGACCTGACAGTGAAGGATATTGGGCAAATTCATTTATCGGTTTTGGACACAGGCGTTTGTCTATTATAGACCTCTCCCCTCTTGGACATCAGCCAATGCAAAACGATGACGGAAGTCTTATTATAACCTATAACGGTGAATTATATAATTTTATGGAGCTAAGAGTTCAGCTTGAAGCTCTGGGTTATAAATTCCATTCAAAAACCGATACAGAAGTTATCTTAAAATCATACGAGCATTGGGGCAAAGAATGCATATATAAATTCAATGGCATGTTTGCATTTGCCATCTGGAACAATCGTGATAATGAGTTATTCATTGCAAGAGACCGCTATGGAGTTAAACCGTTATACTACTATTTTAAAAACGGTGTTTTTATCTTTGCTTCTGAAATAAAAGCTATACTTAAACATCCCGATGTTTCTGTGAATGTCAGCATAGAAGCATTAAATGAATATTTCTCATTCCAAAATGTATTTTCAAACCTAACACTATTTGAAAATATTAAAATTCTCCCAGCCGCAAATATGGCTGTCTTAAAGCTTGGGAACACAGATTCACTGAAAACCTTTGAATACTGGGATTTTGATTTTAGTATCGGAAAAGAAAAAAGTGAAAACGAGTACATTTGTGAGTTAAAACGTTTGTTCGAGCAGGCAGTTAACAGGCAGCTTGTAAGTGATGTTGAAATAGGTTCATATTTGAGCGGCGGAATGGATTCAGGGTCAATTACCTGTATAGCAGCAAAAAATATTGAACATCTGAAAACATTTACATGCGGATTTGATTTGTCTTCGGCTTCAGGTCTTGAGCTTGGTTACGATGAAAGAACAAAAGCAGAGTTCTTATCAAATAAATATAAGACTGAGCATTACGAGGTTATTCTTAAAGCCGGAGATATGGAAAGAGTTATGCAGTATCTTATCTGGCATCTTGAAGACCTTAGAATCGGGCAATCTTATCCTAATTATTATGTTTCAAGACTGGCAAGCAAGTTTGTAAAAGTAGTGTTATCAGGCAGCGGCGGTGATGAACTTTTTGCCGGTTATCCCTGGAGATATTACCGCGCAGTTGTTAATGACAGTAAAGACCATTACATTGATAAATATTACAAATACTGGCAAAGGCTGATTCCTGACAGTTATAAACCTAAATTTTACCAGCCGGATATTTATAAGAGAATCTGGGATTATCCAACTAAAGAAGTATTCAAAAAAGTACTTATTCATAAAATGGGTGATGAGATCTCTCATGAAGATTATGTTAACCTGTCACTATATCTTGAGACAAAAACCTTTTTACACGGTGTTCTTCTGGTTGAAGATAAGCTAAGTATGGCACATAGCCTGGAAACAAGAGTACCTTTTTTGGATAATGACCTTGTAGAATTTGCAATGCGGGTTCCTGTTCATTATAAGTTAAAGAGTCTTTCCGAAGTTATTAGAATTAATGAAAATGAACCGGGTCCTAAAACCGAGAAATTCTACTATCATACAAATGACGGCAAAATAATAATGCGTAAAGCACTTTCACAGTTTGTTCCGGATTCTTATACAACAGCTGTTAAACAGGGATTTTCGGCTCCTGATGCAAGCTGGTTCAAAGGTGAAAGTATTGAATATATTAAGAACCTCTTAATGAATAATAAAGCAAGGCTATATGATTATATTCAGCCGAAGCTAGTACACGAACTTATAAATGAGCATTTTAGCGGAAAAACAAACAGGCGTCTTTTGATATGGTCTTTATTGTGTTTCGAATGGTGGAACAGGATATTTAAACCGTAAATAATATATCATGAAAATCGTTTTTTTTGGAGCAACCGAACTCGGATTTTCCTGCTGTAAATTAATAATTGAAAAAAAACTGGCAGATATCGCATGTATTTTCACTATTCCACGTGAATTTAACATAAGTTATTCAAAAACTCCTGTTAATAATGCAACTTTTAAGGATTTCAGTTATTTTAATAACACATACGGCATTCCGGTTGTTAATGTTACTGATAAAATGAAAACGTATAAAGAAGAAATAGAGCTGTATAAACCGGACCTGATTTTAGTTATTGGGTGGTATTACATGATACCGTCAAGTATCAGGGATATTGCAACTAAGGGCTGTATAGGAATGCATGGCTCACTTCTTCCTAAATACCGCGGCGGCGCACCGCTGGTGTGGGCTATAATTAACGGTGAACAGGAAACCGGGATTTCGATGTTCTATCTCGATGATGGTATAGATGACGGTGATATTATTGCACAGGAAAAAATTACCATTGAACCTGAAGATACAATAAAAACCATGATTGATAAAATGACAGTTTGTTCGCTTTCATTAATTGAGAATTATCTTCCCAGGATAAGTAACGGTACTGCCCCGAGAATTAAACAGGATAATTCCAAGGCAACATATGTACCGCAAAGAAAGCCTGAAGACGGATTAATTAACTGGGATTGGGATGTTAAAAAAATCAAAAATTTTATTAGGGCACAAACTAAACCATATCCGGGAGCATTTACAATTATTAACGAAAAAAAAGTAACCATCTGGGATGCTGACATAGAGGAGACAAAGAAATTATGATATCATTTACAATTGATATTGACTGGGCACCTGAAGAAGTAATCGAAGATACTTTATCATTATTTGAGAAATATAAAGTAAAGTGCACCATATTTTCCACTCATTATTCAAAAGTACTTGAGGTGTCTGATAAGAATTTATTTGAAATTGGTATCCATCCTAATTTTAACACAATATTATCAGGCGGAGCAAGAACCATAGATAATATTTTAGATGAACTATTATTCATTCATCCGAATGCCAGGGGTATACGCTCACATTCTATGCTTCAAAGCACAATGTTTTTACAAAAGTTTGCTGAAAGAAAGCTTTTATACGATGCCAATCATTTTCTGCCGTATCAAACAGGGATAAAACCTTTTAAGCTATGGACAGGTATGGTTAGAATACCCTATAACTGGGAAGATGATATTCATTGGATGTATGGCTACTCATTTGATTCATGTAAATTGGATATAGAAGATAAAGGGCTTAATGTAATAAACTTTCATCCTGTACATATTTTTCTAAATTCCGAAAGCAGTGAAAGATATACTAAGGCAAAACCGTATTACAATTATGCCGATAAGCTGATAAAATTCCGTAATACCGAAACAATGGGAACAAGAGACCTTTTTATCTCATTGCTTGAAAAAGTGAGCAGTAACGGAGTTACATCCAAAAAACTTTTAGATGTGGCTAATGAGTACATTGCAGGAGAAAAAGGTTGAAGAAATATAAAATATGCATGGTTGGGTCAGGCTATATGGCCGGAAAGCATTGCAATGTTATTAAAAACTCCGATCTTGCCGTACTTTCTGCTTTAGTAGTATCTCCAAACAGTTTTAACAGTGATGAATTTAAATCCGAATTCGGAATATCCTCATTATATAGAGAGCTGATACATGCTTTAGAGAACGAAAAAATTGATATTGTTTTTATTGCATCTCCTAACAATTTACACTCAGAACAAATAATAGCATCCCTTCAGGCAAAAAAACATGTGTTTTGTGAAAAACCTCTTGCTTATACAAGGGAAGAGTTTGACAGAATAAAATGTACATTAGAGGACAGCAGTAATATTCTTCAGATTGGAATGAATTGCAGGTATAGAGAGCAATACACAATACCTAAGAAAATCTTAGATAACGGTGAGATTGGTGAGCTTAAATATTTGAGAGCTACATATAATTTTGACCTTACAGATTCTGTAAAGAACCGTGAAAAAACGTGGTGGAGCGATTTCCCTGAAAATATATATTATTATCTGCATTCCGGTGCTATACATGCTCTTGATCTTATTCGATGGATTGGCGGAGAAATAGAAGAAACATTTGCTATGGGAAATGCTTTTGAATTGAAGAAAGATTGGGGTAAAGATACCTTTATAATAAATGTGCAGTTTAAAAACGGAGCAATTGGAGAAATTACCTGTTCTGCGTCAGCTTTTAAACCGCCGGATTTTAACCTTGAAATTTGGGGAACCAAAGGTTCTATATCCGGCAGAAATGTCTATAAAAAAGTCAACGGGAAAATAGAATCTGCAGCATTTGAAGTTGTGCAGAATAAGATGGACCTGCTGCTTCAGTTAGAAGATATGATATTTGCAATTGAAAATAATTATAAGCCGATGAATTCATTTGACGAAGCACAAAAAAATCTGGATTTTATTACTGCAATTGAAAAATCAATAATAGAAAATAAACCAATAAAAATTAGCAGGGAAAATTAGACAATTAAATGGCTACAAGAACTTACAGCAATTTAGAGTTTGATTTGCTGAGAAAATGGCTGGATACTAACCAGGACAGCACTTCTGAAAAAATAACAAATGAGCTTGCAGAATTAATTTTGAAAGATTACCCGTCAAACAGAGTACTTCCAACAAACTCATGCATGGGCTCTTTGCATATAGCTTTACAAACAATTGGTATTGGACCGGGTGATGAAGTAATAGTTGACCCTATAGTTACATTTGCAGGTATGTCGGTCATGTATCAAAATGGAGTTCCTGTATTTGCAGATGTTGATACAAATAAAATGAATGTCAATCCTGAATCCATAAGAAATAGAATAACAGAGCGTACTAAAGCAATCATTTGTACACATCATTTTGGAAGTATTTGTGACATGGAAGAAATTCTGGCTATTGCAAAAGAACATAACTTACCTGTAATAGAAGACTGTGCACATTCATTATTTGCACTGCGAAATAATAAATATGCAGGATTACTGGGTGATTTCGGGTGTTTCAGCTTTAACCACAGAAAACAATTAAGCACAGGCCACGGCGGATTTTTAACCATCAATAACGAGGAATACGCCGAAAAATCCAAATTTACACATTTCGGAAGAATACCCGAACGAATAAACTGGAATTACAATATGCCCGGTGTTGTTGCTGCACTTGCAATTGCACAATGGGAACATGCGAAAAATTATGTTAAAAAAGACCACGACCTGGCTAAGCTTTACACTGAGGCAGTTGAAGGATGTGACTGGATAGTACCGCAGCAGATACCTGAACAAAACTGGTGTGCTTACCATATTTGGGCAGGAGTTTATAAAGGTGATGAAAAAGGAATAGATTACAAAGAGTTTATGAATGCATTAAGAACAAACGGAGCAGATTATTTTCTTCCATCGTTTATTCCTTACGGCACATTTGGATTGGAACCAAGTCCTGTTTACCTGTACCCTATATTCAAAGAGCCAAAAGCTTATACTAAAGGCTGCCCTACTGCATGCCCGCATTATGAGGGTGAAGTGAAATATGAAAAAGGCTTATGTCCTGATGCAGAGTATCTTGTACCAAGAATGCTGAATACAGTATTAAGCCCGATAGAAGATGAAAGAATAAAACGCTATGCTGAAGGGCTTAATAAAACAATTAAACAATTTTCATAAATGGCAAAAATATTAAAAACAAATTGTCCTTTTACTTTAACAGAATACAGAGCATTAATAAAACTGGCAAAGAAACGCTTTCCTTTTGTATCTTATACAGACTATAATAATTATGATAAATTCGTTATATGGCGGCATGATGTTGAGTACTGTACAACCGAAATGAACAAGCTTGCCGAAATAAATACTGAAGAAGGAATAAAATCAACTTTCTTTGTTCAGCTTCATTGCAATTATTATAATTTCTGGGATAAAGCTAATGTGAAAATATTTAAGAGCTGGGTGGAGAAAGGACATGACATTGGCTTACATTTTGACTGCGGCTTCCATGGAGAAAATGTTTTCGAAAAAATCGAAGAATTAATAGGATATGAAAAGAATATTCTTGAAAACGCATTAGAGACAAAAGTGCAATCATTCGCTTATCATAATCCGGTTCCCGAAGCACTCAGGCGGCAGGATAATTATGCAGGGTTAATAAATGCATATAACAAAGACCTGTTTAAAAGTGATGTTATGTATGTTTCGGATTCTAACGGCAGATGGAGAGAAAGAACAATCCGTGATGTGCTTGAGGATGAAAATATAAAGAAAGCACAAATCAACACACATGATACCTGGTGGGTAGATGACAGGATACCGCAGATAGAGAAACTTGAAAAAGCATTAAGAAAAGCTGCAGAAGATATGATAACATTTTATAAAGAAAATGCAAAAATCGTCGTAAAAGATATTATATGAACGGTACAAAAAAGTCGGTAGCAATTCATCAGCCTTCATTTTTTCCCTGGTTAGGTTTTTTCGATAAAATTAAAAAAGCGGATATATTTGTAATTCTTGATAACGTTCAGTTTCCCAAAACAGGGGGGTTTTGGGCAAACAGAGTGAAAATATTAATCTCAGGCAGACCGGACTGGATGACAATGCCGATTATCAGGTCATACAGCGGATTAAGGAATATTAATGAAATGGAAATTAATAATTTAACACCCTGGCGTGAGAAATTATTAAAAACAATTGAAATAAATTATAAAAAAGCAGAACATTTTAACCGGGTTTTTCCAATTATTCGGGATTTATTAAATTTTCAAACAGATAGTTTATTAGAATATAACTTAAATACTATTAATGCTTTCCGCAGTATTTTAGAAATAAAGAAACCGGATTTTTATTTAGCTTCTTCACTGAATACTTCCGGAAAAGCAACTGAATTATTAGTTTCGATAGTAAAAGCTGTTAATTGCAATGAATATATTTGCGGCGGCGGAGCTGCCAATTACCAGGTGGACGAAAAGTTTGAAGCAGAAAATATTACGCTGACTCATCAAAATTTTGTCAGCCCTGTTTATAAGCAGTTTAATACAGAAAAATTTGAAAGCGGGTTATCAATTATTGATGTTTTGTTTAATTGCGGAATCCCGGGTGTTAAAAAACTGCTAATGCCATGAAATTACCTAAATCCTTTTTGTCGTTTTATAATTGATATTTTGCAGTAAATGGGTTAAGTTCTGATTATTAGAAAAATGCAGGAAGTTCTGAATTTATTATGGAATTATACAAATATTCTCCAAAACTATAGCAAAAATACAATAAATGGATTTTGAGGAAAAAATCGGCACTACTTTTTTAGATTACACCCGTGGAGGTGTTTATAATATCTACCATCAATATTCACATGAAAAGGCAATAAACCGGCTGCTGCCTGAAATGAAGAACTTGAATGTTCTTGATTTAGGATGTGCCGGCGGAACATACTATGAATTATTAAAAAATAAAGGATTCAAATCCATTTACGGGCTGGACCTTTCGAATGAAAGATTATCGGAAGCAGAAAAAAAAGGTTATATTACTATTAATTCAAATGCGGAAAACATTCCTCTTGATACCGCTTCTATGGATGCTGTAATTTGTATAGATATGTTAGTTCATGTTTTGAAAAGAGAAAACAGGAATAAAATTTTCGGGGAAGTTAACAGGGTATTAAAGAATAACGGGTATTTTGTCTTCAGTATTCCTTCTAAAAAAGCATATGTATATGGTAATTACGGAGTAACAAAAGAAGAAATTTATAAAGATGCAGATGGTATTATTAATGATTACTGCTGCCTTATAGATTTTGAAGAAATTAAAAATTATTCAAACGAATTTGGTTTTATTATAGAAAAAATAGCTGGTACGCAGTTCGATCTTAAAGCATTCAGGTTAATCAGAAGATTACTTAAAGAACCCGCATATTACAAAAGTTTTCTTCCTTTACTTGACGTTATTTGGGGAAAAACATTTTTAAAACCTTTAGGGAAAGCAGTTTTTTTCAGATTTAAGAAGAAATGAGTTCTACTGAGAGTTATGAATAAAAATAAACTGAGAGTTTTTTGCGGTTATGCAAATACAGGCGGATTGGCGTACAAAATTGCTGAAGGCCTCAGAAAAAACGGCATTAAAGCGGATTCTATTGTAATTGAAGAACATGAATTTGCTTACGGTTATCATAAAAAACAGAAATATCTTTCCTCTAAACATACATTCATAAACAAATTACTTAAATATTTCTATTTCATAAAGCATGCATTTAAGTATGACGTTTTTATTTTTAATACACGCGGAACACTGCTTTCACGGAACGGAGATTTAAAACTTCTTAAGATATTCGGAAAAAAAACCGGAATGATTTATGTAGGCTGTGATATCAGAGATATGAATTATTATCTTAACAGTACTGATAAATATACAGTTTGTAAAAATTGCTCCGATTCTTACAGAGTTAAAGTCGGATGTGTTATGGAAAAGAAAATAAGCGAGACTGCATCCATTCAAAAAGAAATTAATGCTTCGTTTTCACATCCTTTTGATGCACAAATATTAAACGGTAAATTTAATTATTTATATCTCCTGCTTGAACTGGAAGAATATAAACCTAACTATAATATTAACAATAAAATCAGGATAGTTCATTCACCCAGTGATGAAGGAATTAAAGGGACAAACTACATTCTTGCGGCAATTAATGAATTAAAGAAAAGCGGGATAGAATTTGAGTTTGAATTATTAAAAGATAAAACGCACAACGAAGTTAAAGAAGCAATTTCAAATGCAGATATATTAATAGACCAGATGGTAGCCGGCTGGTATGGGCTGATAAGTATTGAAGCTATGGCATTAGGCAAAACCACAGTCTGTTACTTAAGAGATGAGCTATATAATTATATACCTGATATACCGGTAATAAATTTAAATCCCGATAATCTTGCTGATGGGTTGAAAAGATTAATTCAGGAGAAGGATAAATTGAAGCAGTATGGCATAGCAGGCAGGAAGTTCACGGAGAAATATCATGATTACAGGAAAAATTCTTTGAGTATTTTGCAGAAAATACTGGAAAACAATAATTGAGCTTATTAAGATTAACAAAAGAATCACTGATTTACGGCTTAAGCAGATACATTACAAAATTTATATCAATATTTCTGCTTCCGCTGTACACTGCAGTATTATCACCGGAAGATTACGGTATACTTGATCTTCTGAGCACTATTATTCTTGTAAGCACTTTCCTGATTGTATCCGGAACCGATACTGCGGTAGGATATTATTTTTTCCGTAAAGAAAATATTGAAGAAAGACCTGTTATTATCACTTCTTCGCTTTTTTTGAGAATAATTTTTTCAACAGTTGCTTTCATTGTTATTTTAATTGCTTCAAGTGCCATATCAAATCTTATTTTCGGCAAAGATTATTCACTTTTTGTTATCATTACGGGTATAACAATCTTATTCCAATCACTATATTCATTTCTGTTTGACCTGCTGCGGCTTGAGTTCAGAGCATGGCTATATACTATACTTTCAACTGTCAGTATTGTACTTAATATTTTGCTTACCGCTTTATATGTACTGGTATTTAAACAAGGTGTTCACGGAGCTTTAGTAGCACAGGCAATTGCTTATGGTATCATCTTCGTATTCACGATTTTTTATGTAATAAAAAGGTACGGCTTTACTATTTCAAAGAAATGGATAAAAAGCATTCTCAGTTACGGCTTCCCGCTCATTGGGACAGGTATTGCAATCTGGGTACTTAATTCAACTGACAGATACTTTCTTGCACACTATGTTGATCTTTCATCCGTTGGAATATACTCCGTTGGTATGAAGCTAGCAAATTTCCTGGGTATGATTGGCGGTGCTTTACAGCTTGCATGGGGTCCTTATGCTCTTGGGATTCAATATTATGATAATGCAAAGAAAATTTATTCAAAGGTTTTCCTTATTTTCTTTATTATTAATATTGTTGGAGTTTTTATAATTTCCATTTTCTCTATAGATATTCTAAAAGTATTTACCCAGCCAAATTATTATGCGGCTAAAGCTGTAGTTCCTTTCCTTTGCGCAAGCACTGTATTTTCAAGCGCTTATTTTGTAATATCAATTGGCATTAACATTACTAAAAAACTTGTACATACTATCTGGATAACAGTGATTGCTGCAGTGGTTAATATAGCTCTAAATTTCATTTTAACACCGGTTTTTGGGGTTTTGGGAGCTTCTTTCTCCATAATGACAGCTAATTTATTAATAGTCTGGCTTACATTCCGAATATCTCAGAAATATTATTTTGTGCCTTATAATTACACGGGTATTTTAATGCTTGGCATCCCCGCTGCCGTAATTATAGCTGTTTGTTACTATTTTGACCTCGCACTTCTCTACCGCATAATTTTATCATTTTTATATTTAACTTTTACCACGATATTTGTTTACAGGAGCTTTAAAGATACTGATGATTTCAAAAAGCTTCTGAAAAAAATTTCAAATATCAAGCAGAAGAAAGCAGAACAGCCGGACACTGCTGATGTAAATTTATAAATCTTACTTCAATAAAATATCATGTCGTCCCAATTAGATAAAATTTTTTATCCTAAATCTGTTGCTGTTGTTGGCGCTTCATCAAAGCCATCTACCCTTAGCTGGGAACTGGTTAATAATATGCTTAAATACGGTTACACGGGAAAAATATTTCCGGTTAATCCAAAAGCAGATGCAGTTCATAGTATAAAATCTTATCCGTCTTTAATGGCAATTAAAGATGATATTGATTTAGCTATTATAATGCTTCCGCGTGATATGGTTCTTCAGGCAATTGATGACTGTCATAAGAAAAAAATAACTTCTGTTGTTGTAATCACTGCCGGCTTTAAGGAAGTTGGAAATGAAGGTGCTGAACTTGAAAAACTGCTTGTAGAAAAAATTAAGAAATATAAGATACGCCTGGTTGGTCCTAATTGCATGGGGATTATTAACACTAATCAAAATATTAAGATGAATGCGGCGTTTGTACTGGGCACTCCAATTCATGGCGGAATAGGGTTTGTATCTCAAAGCGGAGCTCTTGGAGCTGCTGTATTGAAAACTGTTGAACAGAATGATATCGGCCTGGCACAATTTATTAGTATTGGAAATAAAGCTGATATTTCAGGCAATGTTGTATTAGAATACTGGAAAGACAATCCTGATATTAAAGTAATAACTGTATATCTGGAGTCATTCGGACAGCCGAAAAAGTTTATGGAAATAACGCGTGAAATTACAAAGACCAAACCTGTCATTGTAATTAAGTCAGCACGTACGGCGGCAGGGATGAAAGCCGCATCATCTCATACAGGTGCTCTTGCCGGAGCTGATACTGTTGTGGATGCATTCCTCGAACAGGGCGGCGTAATAAGGGTAAATACAGTTGATGAAATGTTTGACCTTGCAAAAGCATTTGACAGGTCAATGCTGCCAAAAGGTAACCGTTTGGGAATTTTAACCAATGCAGGCGGGCCGGCAATTCTTGCTGTGGATGAAGCCGAAAAATCCGGACTGCTGATTCCTGAAATTTCCGAGGAAACCAAAAATAAACTTAGAGAAATTGCACCTAAAGAAGCATCTTTCAATAACCCGGTTGATATACTTCCTTCTGCAGATGCTAAAGTTTACGGCATGGCTACATCAATGATGCTGGAAGATAAAAATATAGATTCGCTTATGGTTATCCTTGGTCCTCCTTTAATGTATGATACTGCGGAAATAGCATGTTCAATTTGCCGGGCAGCAAAAAATGCCGATAAAAATGTTACGCTTGTGCTGATGTCTCAGGATGATATTATTCCGAAGTTAAGAAAAATGGAAGCAGAACATCCACCGATATTCAGATTCCCTGAATCTGCTGCAAGAGCAATCGGGGAAATGTGGAGCTATAAGCAATGGCAGGCAGTACCAACAGGAAAAATAAAACATTTCGATGTTAATAAAGCTAAGGTCAGAAAAATATTAAATTGTTATAAAAATAAGGGTGAAATATATTTACCTTTCAATGCTGTGTGTGAAGTTTTAAAAAGTTACGAACTGCCGATTATTGACTCAGGCTTTGCAAAATATGATGTAAACTGTTCCGTAGAAGTTGCAAAAGTTCTCGGTTATCCACTGGTTTTAAAAGCAGTCGGAAAAGATTTGATTCATAAAACAGAAATTGGCGGAGTTGTAATTGATATTCATAATGATGAGGAATTGGTAAGATCTGAGACAAGAATAATTGATAATATGGCGAAGAAAGGTATAGATAAAAATAAACTTGAAGGATTCTTATTACAGCCTTATGTAAGAGGTGGAATAGAAACAATAATGGGAGTATTTAAAGACCCTAAAGCAGGTCATCTTGTAATGTTTGGTCTTGGCGGTGTGTATGTTGAAGTATTTAAAGATGTAAAGTTCAAGCTGACTCCAATAAGCGATATAGAAGCAAAGAGCCTGGTCCGTTCAGTACAAAGTTATAAACTATTCAAAGGAGTAAGAGGCAATCCGCCTATAGATTTTGAATATGTTGAAGAGAATTTAATGCGTTTATCACAATTAGTTGAGGATTTCCCTGAGATAGAAGAAATAGATTTCAATCCGTTTGTATTTTCACATGACAGGGAAAAATGCAAAATACTTGATGCAAGGATAAAAGTAAATCTTTAAGTCCGGAGAATTGAGAAAATTACGGGCTCCTCTCTTTCCCAAGCCATCTGCCGGACGGGGAAACAGAGGAGCCCGTATTATGTTACGGCAATTCTTTGTTAATTGAATATCTGAACTTAACTGAGTATTTTTGATATATTACTTATTACAATATACTGTTAATTATGAAAAAATTTAAAGAACGAAAAAGTAAATTTGCTACAGATTCTGATATTTTAATCCCACCGTATTTAGAAGAAAATTCCCAGGAATATAAGGATAAATTAAATACACCAGGCCAATACCCCTATACAAGAGGTGTGCATGAATTAATGTACAGAAGCCGTTTCTGGACAATGCGCCAGTATGCCGGTTTTGGTTCTGCGGAAGAATCTAATAAAAGATACAAATTCCTGTTAGACCAGGGAACGACAGGATTATCCATTGCCTTTGACCTTCCTACGCAGATAGGTTATGACAGCGATGACCCTATTGCCGAAGGTGAAGTTGGTAAAGTAGGAGTTGCTATTGATACTCTTAAAGATATGGAAATTCTTTTTGATGGCATTAAGCTTGAAAATATTACGACATCAATGACCATCAATTCAACAGCAGCAGTATTGCTTTGCATGTATGTTGCAATTGCCAAAAAGCAAAATGCAGACCTGTCAAAGATCTCGGGAACCATACAAAATGACCTTCTGAAAGAATATATTGCAAGAGGAACTTACATTTATCCTCCCTCTCATTCGATGCGGCTTATAACCGATATATTTGCATGGTGCCATGATAACCTTCCAAGCTGGAACACAATTTCTATCAGCGGTTATCATATCCGTGAAGCCGGCTCAAATGCAGTGCAGGAAGTTGCATTCACATTAGCTGATGCTATCTCATATGTTGAAGCTGCAATAAAAGCAGGGTTAGATGTTGATTCATTTGCATCACGTCTTTCATTTTTCTTTAATGCTCATTCCAACTTCCTTGAAGAAATTGCTAAATTCCGTGCTGCAAGGCGGATTTGGGCTAAAATCATGAAAGACAGATTCAATGCAAAAGATTCCAAAAGCCTGATGCTCCGGTTCCATTGCCAGACTGCAGGTTCCACTCTAACTGCTCAGCAGGTCGATAACAACATTATCAGGACTGCTTTTGAAGCAATGGCTGCCGTACTTGGCGGATGCCAGTCTCTTCACACCAATTCGAAGGATGAAGCACTTGCTTTGCCAACAGAAGATTCGGTCAGAATAGCACTCAGAACACAGCAATTAATCGCTCATGAAAGCGGAGTTGCTGATACAGTCGACCCTATGGCAGGTTCGTATTATATAGAATATCTTACCAATACTATCGAGCAAAAGGTTTGGGAATACCTTGATAAGATAGAAAGCATGGGCGGTGCAGTTAAATGCATAGAGCTTGGTTTCCAGCAGGATGAAATTGCCAACAGTGCCTACAAATATGAAATGGCAATTGAAAATCAGGAAAAGATAATTGTGGGTGTTAATAAGTTTACCGAAGGTGATAATGAAACGAATATGAACCTTCTGAAAATTGATGACTCGATACAAAAGACACAGGTTGAAAAACTTAACAATGTCAGGAAAAACAGAGACAATAATAAGGTAAACGAGACACTTGATTTATTAAAATGCGCTGCATCTAAAGAAGAAAATCTTATTCCTTACATTCTCAACTGTGTTGAATGTTATTGTTCGATAGGTGAGATTTCAAATACATTAAGAACTATCTGGGGCGAGTATAATTCTTAGCAAATAATTATAATACCTGTTGATTTTTTCAACAGGTATTATATATTTAAGAATCGTAAGATTTTTTAAATATAAACTATTATATTTACATTAAATTATTTATTTATAGTTTAAAGCGAATATTACTATTTTATAAATCTTACATTTATGACAAAAAGAGTTTGCTGGGTAACAGGTGCATCAACAGGTATAGGCTTTGAAACTGCAAAAGTTTTTGCAAAAGCAGGTTATATAGTTTATGCAACGGCACGCAGAAAGTCACGTCTTGTAAAGCTGGTAAATGAACTGAAATTTGCCGGGCACGAAGCATATGCTATCGTCTGCAATATACAATCCGAAAGAAGCGTCTTCTCCACCAAAAAAAGAATTATAGAGAAATCAGGAGCTATTGACATCCTGGTTAACAATGCAGGTGTTACCATCTTCAAATCTCTACTGGATACAAAAAGCCCGGAGTTTGATAACATCATGGATACAAATCTCAGGGGAAGCTACCTTGCAATTAAATCTGTTTTACCCGGAATGGTAAAAAGAAAAAAAGGCCACATTATTAATGTATTATCAACTGCTGCAAATTCGGTATTTGAAGAAAGTGCAGTTTATTCCGGTTCAAAAGCAGGATTGCTTGCCATGTCAAATGTACTCAGAGCAGAGGTAAGAAAATACAATATTAAAGTTACAAATATCCTGCCCGGCAATGTTGATACTCCAATGTGGGATGCAAAGATAAGGAACAGATATAAGAACAGAATGATGAGCGCACGGGAAATTGCAGATATAATTTTAGAAACTGCTGAGCAGCCAAAAAGGGTTGTAATGGAAGATGTGGTGATAAGACCGATTAAAGGAGACCTGTAAGTTCGTTAAGTTCGTTAAGTTCGTTAAGTTCGTTAAGTTCGTTAAGTTCGTTAAGTTCGTTAAGTTCGTTAAGTTCGTTAAGTTCGTTAAGTTCGTTAAGTTCGTTAAGAATAAATCCCGAAGGGATGACATAATGGTAGAAATATTGATGATATAGGATTAAATCCCGAAGGGATGACATTATGGTAGGAAATATGTTAGATACGAACTATAATTTATCAATTCTCGAAATAAACACATTAAACAAAATTCTTTTATATATTATTATTGAAACTGCAAAATAAAATAGCTGTAATTACAGGTGCCGGAAAAGGTATTGGAAGAGCTGCAGCCGATTTATTCCTGAAAGAAGGAGCAATTATTGTTCTTAACTCACGTACTAAAGCTGACCTTGATTCATTCAAAAAAGAACATGCTGATTTAAAAGATAGAATTACCTGCATTACAGGTGATATATCTAAGGAACCTGTAATAAATAAGGTAATTAAAGAAACAATAAAAAAATATAAAAGAATAGATATCCTTATAAACAATGCCGGGTTTGGAATATTTAATGAAATGGTAAAAACGACAAATAAAGAGTATGATGATATGTTCAACACAAATGTACGGGCTCTTTATTTAATTACACGCGGCTTCCTTCCTTATATGATAAAACAAAATGAAGGCACCATAATAAACATTTCCTCCATTTCAGGAAAACAGGGATTTGCTACCGGTACAATTTATTGTGCAACTAAACATGCTGTGATGGGACTAACACGGGCTTTATTTCTTGAAGTGAGAAAATATAACATTAGGGTTACTGCAATATGCCCGGGAAGCGTGGATACCGATTTCTTCAACCGTGAATCACACACTTCCCAAAACCTGAAAAAACAAACAATGCTTACATCTGAAGACATTGCTGAATCATGTCTTTATGCTGCAGCTCTCCCGCCAAATGCAGCAGTAAGTGAAATTGAAATCAGGCCTGCCAACCCGCAATATTAAGCTATAAAGGCATTAGTGTATAATGATGCTGCTGAAAATAGGATAATGCATTCATAGCACAATTTGTTATTTCGATATCATCGATAATCATATCCTCGCCGTA
>Ga0209819_10000076_pt1 | contig 30055 bp, 33 predicted proteins | sample PPLLak2March2015_FD_187248 | JGI IMG/M metagenome (GOLD analysis project Ga0209819, IMG submission 187248) | Freshwater sediment microbial communities from Prairie Pothole Lake near Jamestown, North Dakota, USA - PPLs Lake P7 Core (1) Depth... | ecosystem: Environmental > Aquatic > Freshwater >... | reverse complement strand
GATATTCCTGGTGGTATGGCGCCGGATCGACGAGATTCCACCGGCACCCAAGACTCTCCTCTACATCTACGGCATCGCAGGCAAGGTGGTCTCCAATCACACCCGATCCTTCCGTCGCAGATCACGCCTCGACGAGAAGCTGCGAAATCTGGGTGTAGCGCCCCCGGTGGACCCGGCGTTCCTCGTGGTCCAGAGCTCCGACGACGTCGACGTGGCAGCGGCCGTCCGGAACCTGAGACCAAAGGACCGGGAGATCGTCATGCTCTACGCCTGGGACGATCTGCCCAGGGATGACATCGCCACGATCATGGGCATGACCAGGTCCGCGGTCGACCAGAGAATCCACCGTTCCTATCAGAGACTCGCTCGGGCTCTAGCGCCTCTTATCAAACCGATCCCTTCCCCTCCGGTCGCCGAGGAAGGAGCGACATGACACACGACCAGATCGATCGGATGGTCCGCAGGGCAAATCCTCTGCCGGACCTGAATGCCCTCGAGCCGGTGGATGCGTCTGTCCTCACGACCCCTCTCGAGAGGAGGATGGACATGCAAATCGATGACAGACCAACTGAGGTCAAGACGGACCGCAACCGGTGGAGCGGTCCACTGATTGGGATCGCGGCGGCGGCAGTGATCCTGGTCGCAGGGCTCGTCCTGTTCTTGACCAGGGACAACACCCCGGTGGCCGAGCCGGCCCCGAATGCGACCCCGATCAGCGCTTTGAACTTTGACGACGCACTAGCGCCCGGGGCCTACTTCGTCGACACCGACGGGGACGAGGCGTCCTCGCTTCGAGGCACTTTTGTCATCGAAGGCAGCGGGTGGACGTCGGTGGATGCCGGGGCGAGAAAGACATCTGCTGAGAGCTTTGTTGCGCTGTTGGTGGTCGAGGTCGATCAGGTGTGGTCATCGGTATGTGAGTCGACCGCCCCGGTGGCGGCGGGGACGACGGCGGCGGATCTGGCCAACCAGTTCGCCAGCAATGGATTGACGGTCCGGGAGGCGTTGGCGCCGGTCAATGCCTTCGGCCACAACGGGTACCACCTGGTCGGAGAGGTGCCTGCCGGGTGCGGCGGTGAGGTCAAACCGGCTTGGACGCGGGCCCCCGTTTTCGACGAGCGTTGGTACGACCCAACCGAAATGGTGGAATACTGGTTCCTCGATGTGGAGGGCACCCCGGTCATGATCGAGGCGAGCTGGGCGCCCGGAACTTCCCCGGAGGAGGATGTGGCCGAGCTCAATGCGGTGCTCGACACCCTGGTGATCACTCCTTAGTCGGTATCTTCAGCCACCGGCCGCTGACGGGTCCCTTCGAGTCGTCAGCGGTCCGGTGGTGCCAGGTGTCTGGTACTCGCCGATCCAATGGTCTTCCCAAGCCTGGTCGTATTGATCCTCGTTACACCCGGGGTGGTAGATCGCAACCAGCTCGCGGGTGATCTGCTCGCGGTGCCGGACATTTGCGCCTGGTGCTTCGTAGGTGCCGATGTAGAGGTCGAACCGCTTGTTGTCGACGCGGCTCAACCAGCACGGTGCCGCCGGATGACCGTAGGGGAGCCGTTCCACGGAGAGATCGTCGGAATGGCCGACATAGAGCACGGCGTACTCCTCCGGCTTTGTCCCGGGGTCGGGTTTGTACATCACCGCGAAAACGGCGGCGCGCTTCGGGGGGGTCCATCCGGCCAGCAGTCTCGGCCCCTCGAATGGATAACCCGCCAAGGAACCGAGACGGATCACTCCTCGACCATGTCGTAGAACATCTCTTCGTCCTCGGCGATGGTCTCCACGTTCACCACCGGCCAGGACGGGAGACCCGACTTTTCCACGGCATTGGCGAGGAGGGCCATCGCCAGCTCCACGGCGCGATCGCTGTGTTCGGCTTCCACGACGACCTGGACCCCGTATCCGTAGGTCCCCATCCCCGAGGCGATCCCTTCGCTGGCGGCGACGGCGTCTGCGAGCTCGACAACCTCGTCGAGCCCTATGACTCGATCACCCTCGGTCTGGAGGGAGACACTCCACCTCACAGGCTCACCTCAGCTCCGGCAGCCGTTCGGCCAGCTCTTCGAGGCTGGCCAGATCGTGGCCGGAAAGGATCAGGTCGATGTAAGGAGCGGCCACCATCATTCCGAGCGTCGTCGGGATGAACTCCGGGTCATCGCCCTTGTGCGGATTCATCCACACCACCTTGTGGCAGAGCCGGGAAAGCCGCTCCATAGCGGCGGCCAACAAGGCGGGGTCACCGCGATCGAGGCCGTCCGAGCAGATGACGACTATTGCTCCCCGGCTCATCCCCCGGCGACCCCACTGGCGGACGAACGTGTCGATGGCCTGCCCGATGCGAGTGCCACCCTCCCAGTCGAAGACAGACCTCGCCGCTTCGTCCAGGGCGTCGTCGGGCCGTCGGCGCTCCAGAGCCCGGGTGATGCGGGTGAGCCGGGTGCCGAAGCAGAACACCTCCACTCTTGTGGCCGCCCGCCGGGTCGAATATGCGAACTGGAGGAGATTGCGCGAGTACTCGGCCATAGAGCCCGATACGTCGAGGATGAGGACCAGGGGGCGCATCTTGAGCCGTCGCTGTCGCCAGAACAGCTCCGAGGGCTCGCCATGGGTGCGCATCGTGGTCCGGACGGTGCGGCGAAGATCGGGTCGGCTCCCGACCCGAGACTGTGCCGTGCGCCGGGAACGGCGCCGTGGGGGGATGACCTTCACCTGGTTCATGATCCGGCGTAAGGCGGCGAGCTCTTCGTCAGTGCATGCCGAAAACGCCTTGTTTCGCCAGATCTCGATGTCGGAGGACATCAACCCGAGGCGCGCCTCTTCTTCCTTCCCGGCCTGTGCCGGCTCTGCGAACGGAACCTCGATCACCGACTGGTTCTCGATCTGTGACTGCTTCAGGACCGCTCGCGCCGGCTCCTGCAGGTCGTCGGGATGGTCGAGGAAGTAGATGCGGAAGACCCGGTCATAGATCGGGATGTGGTCATGCCGCCCCACCAGCGACGTGCGGCCGGCCCAATAGAGGTCAAGCACGTCGCCCGGGTCGAGCAAAGCCATCGCGGCGCAAAAGGTCAGCAGATCGCCTGATCCGATCGGGATCCCGGCAGCACGAAGCTGGTCACCGAAGCCGACGAGCATCCCGACGAATGATGTCCGATCGGTCGGGCCGGCCTCATCGACCGCGATCGAGCCGTCAGCCATCGGCGACGAGCTCTTCGATGTGATCGAGGACCGTCTCCAGGTCATCGCGCTCCTTGACCACGGCGCCGAGGGTGTCTTCCACCGTTCCGGCATCGAGGTCTTCCGAGCCGAGCACATTCAACGTGGCCACCCAGTCGAGTGTCTCGGCAACGCCGGGCGGTTTGGCCAGATCCAACTGGCGGAGACGCCCCACCGCTGTCACGACCTTGCGCGCCAGCGTCTCGGTGGCCCCCGGAGCCCGGACCAGGATGATCTCCACCTCCCGCTCGGCGCTCGGGTACCCGACCCAGTGATAGAGGCACCGCCTCTTCAGGGCGTCGTGAAGCTCACGGGTGCGATTCGATGTGAGGATGACCAGTGGCGGGGCGGAGGCGGAGATCGTGCCGATCTCCGGAATGGTGATCTGATAGTCGGACAGCAACTCGAGGAGGAAGGCCTCGAATTCGTCGTCGGCCCGGTCGATCTCGTCGATGAGGAGCACTGCCCGGTCACCTTCGCGCACCGCGGTCAGCAGTGGGCGCTCGAGCAGGAACTTGGGGCCGAAGAGCTTGTCGACATGGTCCTCGTCAGCGAGGTCGTGCTCCGACAGGGCTCTGATCTGGAGCATCTGACGGGCGTAGTCCCACTCGTAGAGAGCCTGGTTGGTGTCTATCCCCTCATAGCACTGCAGTCGGATCAGTCGGCGCTCGAGGACCGTGGCGAGGACCTTGGCCACCTCGGTCTTACCGACCCCCACCTCGCCTTCGAGGAGGAGGGGGCGGCCCAGAGTCAGTGCCAAATACACGGCCGTCGCCAATCCTCGATCTGCCAGGTAGAGACCTTCCCCGAGACGTGCGATCACCTCATCGACGCTGCCGGGAGGTGTCGGGCCGTTGCTCACGATGTGACCCCGTGTGCGTGGGTGGTCGTCGATGCGGCCAGGGCTATTCGCCCTGACCGAGGATCAAGTCCCGGACACTCGCCCCGGACGTCGACAGCTTTCCCTCCCGCGCCAGCTTGGCTCTCCAGGCGGCGCCCAGGTCCGTGCCAGGCTCTGCGTAACCGTCGAAGGTCACGTCCTTCATGTTGCGACAGGCCTTGGTCGGGCTGCAGTCCTCGTCGAGCGGGTCGTGGTCGTGACTGCTGATCCAGATCGACTTCAGGGCGTCTGCAGTGGTCTCGTGCTGGGCGGTCATCCAGTTCTCCCGGGAAGTTCTCGCCTGTGATCGTGAACCATCGAGTGTAGTGGAGGCCCTTCCTGTACTCCACAGCTAGCCACCGGAAACGGCATGGTCACGGGCATTTTCGGCGATTGCCTCAGCCAGGATCGAGACGGCTATCTCGGCCGGTGTGTCGGCGCCGATGTCGAGGCCGGCCGGACCATGGATTCGAGTGAGATCGGTCACTCCCCGATAGGCGAGCCAATCGGCCCTGTTCCCCTGCATCCGTCGCGCCCCTAGCGCCCCGATGTAGCCCGCATCGCTCTCCAGCGCGGCCATGAGGGCAGTCCCGGCCAGCTCGAGATCGTGCGCGGCCACCACCACTTTGTCCTGACCCGACAGCGTTGCGATCATCCCGGTCGCCGAACCGGCGTCGGCCGCGACCCGCGCGTTCCAGCCGATCCGCGACGCCAGATCGACGAGCGCAGCGGCGACGTCGGTGTCCCCCACCACCACCAGCTGCGGCACAGCTCGAAACACCGAGATCACTTGATCTCCCTTGACCGTCGACCCACTCTTGCCGGTGGCAAGGAGATGCTCGACGCTGTCCCCGCCTTCCGCGACGGTGCCGGTGGTGTACAGGCTGATATCGGCCACCTCGTCGCCATCGATCGCACACACGAGGCAGATTGGCTCCTTGGCGGTGGCCAGATCCCAGAGCCCTTCCGGAAGCGTGTCGGCCGGCACGAGAAGGCATCTCGCAGAGCCTGCTGAGGGCAGGCCCGCGATCAAGGCGTCGATCTCGCTCACCTCGATGTCGATCAGTCGACCGACGTCCCTGAGACCCGCCTGGTCGGCCAGCTGCCCGTCGACGGCGCCGCCAGCGATTCCTCCTATACGGCCGCCACCAGGGGTGAAAACGATTGCGTCGGACCAGTCGGCCACAGCCAATCCTTCGGCCTCGACCAGCCACGCCACGTCGGCGCGGGTTCCCGAGCGCAGACAGGCAAGAACGGTGAGCGCCACCCCGTACACAGACCGATTGTATGGCGACGTTTAGGCTTGCTCCCGTGATCCCCGACACGATCGGCGAGCTCGAGAAACGTCTCGACGACCAGGACTACTTCGCCGACGAGAGCCTCGTCGTGGCCATCCATCTCGCAGTCCAGCTGGGGAGACCGCTCTTCCTCGAAGGTGAGGCTGGGGTAGGCAAGACGGAGGTGGCCAAGGTCCTGGCGGCAATGGGCGAGACCGAGCTCATCCGGCTCCAGTGTTACGAGGGTCTCGACGTGGGCCAGGCCCTCTATGAATGGGACTACGCCCGTCAGATGATGGCGATCCGTCTCCTCGAGGCCCGGGGCGAGGGAGCCACCGCCACCTCTCACGACATCATGAGTCGCGAATACCTCATTGCTCGTCCCCTGCTTCAGGCGATCGAGGCCAGCACGGAGGGGCGGCGTCCGGTGCTGCTGATCGACGAGCTGGATCGGGCCGACGAGGAGTTCGAAGCCTTCCTTCTCGAGTTGCTGTCCGATTTCCAGATAACGATCCCCGAGATCGGCACCATCAAGGCGCAGAGCAGGCCGATCGTCGTCCTCACCTCGAATCGCACCCGGGAGATACACGACGCCCTCAAGCGCCGCTGCGTGTATCACTGGATCGACTATCCGACCCCAGCCAAAGAGGCCGAGATCATCGTCCGCAAGGTGCCCCAGCTCGAGGGGCTGCTGGCAGCATCCCTGGCCGAGGCGATGCGGAGGCTCAGGGAAATGGAGCTCTTCAAGCCGCCGGGGGTGGCAGAGACACTCGACTGGGCGGAGTCGCTGCGCTTGTTGCAGGCTGGTGAGCTGTCTCCGGCGACGATCGACAGGACCATCGGTGTCGTGCTCAAGTACAAGGACGACATAGACATGGTCCGGTCCGCCGGAGTCGACAGCCTGGTCGGATGAGCCGGCCCGGACTGATCGACCAGCTGAGCCTTTTCTCCGCAGCCTTGCGCAGCCGGGGTCTCACGGTCACCGCGGACCAGACCACAGACATGGCCCGCGCCCTCTCCATGGTCGATCTCAGTCGTCGGTCCCAGGCAGAGGCGGCGTTGCGCTCCTTGACGGTCACCGACCCCGATCAGATCCCGCTGTTCGACCGAGAGTTCGAGATCTTCTTTGGCCGCTTCCCTCCTTCCGAATGGGTCGACCGGGGCCCGGACGGGCCCGAAGCAGGCGAAGCCACCTATGCGATCCAGGGCCCGGCCGGTTCGACAGTGGCTGATGCCACAGGACAGGGGGGCGCCTCGGCGGTGGAGAGGATCTCCAGTCGCGATTTCGCCGATCTCGACGACGACGACCTACAGGAAGCGCGGCGTCTGGTGATGACGATGATGTGGCACCCCACCGATTACAAGACCCGGCGGTGGGCCCCAGGCGACGGGAGGAGGCCCGACCTGCGCCGGACCTTGCGGGAAGCAGTTGGGCCGACCGGGGACATGATGGCGATGAGCTGGAAGCGGCGCCGGAGAAAGGAGCGTCCTCTCATCATCATCGCCGACATCTCCGGGTCGATGGAGAAATACGCCGACATCTTCCTCGTCTTCGCCCATGCCGCCCAGCGACGCCTGCGCGAGGTCGAGATCTTCACTTTCTCCACCCATCTCAGCCGGATAACCGAAGACATGCGGCGCCGGGACACCAAGGCCGCGCTCGCCCGTGTCGCCGATCGCGTGACGGACTGGTCGGGTGGCACCCAGATCGGGGATGCCCTCGCCGAGTGGAATCGGCGGTGGAGCCGGCGGCTGGCGAGGGGTGGTCCGGTCGTGATGATCCTCTCCGACGGCTGGGACTGTGGCGACCCTGCTGTTCTCTCGACGGAGATGGCCCGTCTGGCCCGGTCGGTTCATCAGGTGATCTGGCTCAACCCGCTCGCCGCTCGTGCCTCGTATCAGCCGCTCACTCGCGGGATGCAGGCCGTCATGCCGAACGTCGATCAGCTGCTACCGGCCGCTAGCGTGAGCGACTTCCGCGGGGTGGTTCGGGTGCTCGATTCAGTGGCTGGAGCCAGGCGATGAGAAACCAGATCGAAGTTCGCAACCGATGGGCATCGGAGGGGAAGAAGGTTGCCGTCGCCACTGTGATCCGGGTCCATGGCAGCGCCCCCAGGCCGGAGGGATCCAAGTTCCTGGTCTCAGACGCCGGAGACATGGAGGGATCGGTCAGCGGAGGGTGCGTCGAGAACGATGTCTTCCTCCATGCCCAGGAAGTGATCGAGTCGGGCAAGCCTAAGACCGTCACCTACGGGATCGCCGACGATGACGCTTTCGAGGTAGGCATGGCCTGCGGCGGGACCATCGACGTCTTCATCGAGCCCTGGTGAGCCCCCTCGAGGCGGTCCAGGGCATCCTCGATCGCGAGGAGTACGGGTCCGTGATCACCTTCGTCGACGGGCCCGTTCTCGGTGCCAAAGTCGTCCTCGACTCTGCCGGGAGGGCTGTGGCCGGCTCCCTGCCAACCGATGTGGCGGCGGATCTGACCGCCGACGCCCTCGTGCTGATGGACCACGAGCAGCACCGTGCCGTGGAGTACCCGCCCCACGAGGTGTTCATCGAGTCGTTGGCCCCGCCCCAGGAGATGCTGATCGTCGGCGCGGTCCATATCGGTCAGGCGCTGGCCAGCTTCGCCGTTCAGATGGGGTACCGGGTCACTGTCATCGACTCCCGGGGCGCTTTCGCCACGCCGGAGCGCTTCCCCACCGCCAGGATCCTGGTCGGCTGGCCGGAGAGTGTCATCGGTCAGGTCGATCTCGACCGGCGCACGTGGGTGGTCATTCTGTCCCACGCCCCACTCCATGAAGACCCGGTGCTGGAAGCAGCCCTGAAGAGCCCGGTGCGATTCATCGGCTGCATGGGCAGCCGGCGAACCCAAGATCTCAGAGTGGGGAGGCTGCGGGACATGGGATTCTCCGACGACGACATCGCTCGGGTGCGGGGCCCTGTGGGGCTCGACATCGGCGCCGAGAGCCCGCAGGAGGTGGCGGTCTCCATCCTGGCCGAGATGACCATGGTTCGCTACGGGCACGGCACCGGTCTCTCGCTGCATGGGATCGAGGGAAGAGTCCACAAGCAGAGACCTGAGGACGAATAGGCCGACTGGAGCCTTCCTTTCGATGAATACCCTGTCCCGGTGACAGCGACCTCCGACGAGGACCTCCGGGCGGACATCAGACGCCTCGGCAACCAGCTCGGCGACGCCCTGGTCCGCCAGCATGGCCCCGAGCTGCTCGACCTGGTCGAAGAAGTGAGGGCTCTCGGCAAGTCATCACGGCGGGGTGGTAGCGCAGAGGCCGCGGGCCAACTCGACAACCGGCTCGCCGATCTGGAAATCGACGAAGTGATCCCCCTGGTCAGGGCGTTCACCACCTATTTCTACCTGGCCAACGTCGCCGAGCAGGTCCACCGGATCGACCAGCTGGCCATTGCCGAGCTCGGCTTGGCCGCCACCGTCGACCGCGTCCTCGAGTCGGGCGTGGAGCCCGATGTGCTGGCAGAGGTCCTGCAACGACTCGAGATGAGGCCGGTGTTCACTGCACATCCCACCGAGGCGGCTCGACGTTCGATACTGACCAAGACCGCCCGTCTGGCCGAGCTAATCGGACAACGGCTGAACGCCGGGGACGCCGATCTGGCCCTCATCGATCGCCGCACTGCGGAACTGATCGACCAGATATGGCAGACCGACGAGTTGCGGCTCGAGAAGCCGAACCCGGTGGAGGAGGCACGCTCCGCCCTCTACTACCTGGTGCAGATCGCATCCGAGGTCATGCCCACCCTGAGTGAGCGGGTGGCGCTCGAGATCGCCCGGCTCGGAGTCGTCCCCGACAGGAGCCCCATACGTTTCGGGTCCTGGGTCGGCGGCGACCGAGATGGGAACCCCGGCGTCACACCAGATACCACTACTGAGACCCTTCTCCTCCAACACGATCGCGGTATCCGCCATCTCATCGGTCTGATCGAAGATCTTGCCGACGAGCTCTCGGTTTCCGAGCGTCTGGCGCCGATGAGCAACGAGTTGGAAGCGTCGCTGGCATCCGACCGCGACATGCTGCCCGAGGTCTGGCATCGCGAGGGGCGACGCACAGCTGCCGAGCCATATCGTCTCAAGTGCTCTTACATCCGGGCCCGCCTGGTCAACACCAACCGACGGCTGCAGCAGGGCCTCCCGCATGCCGAAGGCAAGGACTACGCCCATCCCGACGATCTCGTTGCCGACCTCGACCTCATGGCCTCGTCCCTCTCCCGCGCTCGCGGCGAGCTGATCGCCCAAGGCGCTGTGGCCCGAATGCGCAGGGCTGCTCAGACGTTTGGCTTTCAGATGGCCACACTCGATGTGCGCGAGCACGCGAGCAGACATCACGAGGCAGTCGCCGAGTTGTTCGGCCTGGTTGGTGTCGACTACCGGGCAATGTCTCACGACCAGCGCTCAGAGGTGCTGTCGGCCGAACTCGAGGGCACCCGCCCCCTGAGCGGCCCGACCACGGCTCTCAGCCAACAGGCAGACCTCACCCTCGGCGCGTTCCGTTCCATCAGGGAGGCTCAGGACCTCTATGGAGATCAGGTGATCGAGTCGTACATCATCTCGATGACCGAGAGCCCCGCCGACGTCCTGGAGACGGCGGTTCTGGCCCGGGAGGCCGGCCTGATTGACCTTCGTCGAGGCATCGCCCGCATCGGTCTGGTGCCCCTGGTCGAGACGATCGACGACCTCCGCAACGCAGGCGGGCTCCTGGAGGCCCTGTTCAACGATCCCCCCTACCGAAAGATCCTGGAACTTCGGGGAAACAGCCAGGAGGTCGTGCTCGGCTACTCCGATTCCAACAAGGAGGGCGGGATCACCACCTCGCAGTGGGAGATCTACAAGGCCCAGCGGTCGATGCGGAATGCCGCCGAGCGGCACGGAGTCCATCTGCGGCTGTTCCACGGCCGAGGCGGGACGATCGGCCGCGGAGGTGGGCCTACCCACGCGGCCATCCTCGCCCAGCCTTTCGGAACCGTGGACGGTGAATTGAAGGTCACCGAGCAAGGCGAGGTGATCTCGGAGAAATATGGGCACCCGGCCATCGCGGCCCGCAACCTGGAGTTGGCACTCTCCGCGGTCCTGGAGTCGTCGCTGCTGCATCGCCGCTCACGGAAGCCCAAGGAGACCCTCGACCGTTGGACCGAGGCCATGGACTTCTTCTCTGCCGAGGCGTACTCGTCCTACCGCGAATTCGTCCAGCACCCCAGCCTGGTCCCCTACTTTCTCAGCTCCACTCCCGTGGAGGAGCTTGGCCGCCTCAATTTGGGGAGCCGACCCTCCCGCCGACCTGGTGGGGTCGGGGGGATAGAGGATCTTCGGGCCATCCCTTGGGTTTTCGGCTGGACTCAGACCCGTCAGATCGTCCCGGGGTGGTTCGGGGTCGGGACCGGGATCCGGGCGGCGAGAAAGGCCGGATTCGGCGATGTGCTGGACGAGATGGCACGGGAGTGGGGGTTCTTCCAGACCTTCCTCTCCAACGTCGAGATGACCCTGGCCAAGACCGATCTCGAGATCGCCGGCCGTTATGTGTCCAGTCTCGTGGCGGAAGAGCATCGCGGGCTCCTCGACCTGATCCGGGCCGAGTGCGAGCTGGCCACCGAGGAGATCCTCACCCTGCGCCGGCAACCGGACCTGCTCGGTGATCTGCCGCTCCTGAGGCGAACCCTTGGGGTACGTGACGTGTATCTCGACCCCATTAGCTATCTCCAGGTGTCCCTCCTCGCCCGCAGCCGGGACGGCGAGGTGGGCGACGACCTCGACCGCGCCCTCCTCCTCACGGTGAACGGGATCGCAGCGGGAATGCGAAACACGGGGTAGATAATCTCCCTCCCCATGCCCGTCACGATCCTCGACCACCCCCTTGCCGCCGACCTCCTCGCCATCCTCCGCAGCAAAGAGACCCAACCACCGGAGTTTCGACAGATCGCCGAGCGGTTGGGCTACCTCCTGGTGGCGGAAGCGCTCGCAGACATGACCACGGTTGACATCGAGATCGAAACCCCGTTGGAAAAAACGAGCGGCCGACAGCTTCGGCGGCCGGTCGTCGCCGTCGCCGTCCTCCGCGCCGGCCTTGGGCTTCTCGAGTCGGTGCTGACACTGGTGCCGGATGCCGCCATCGGTTTCGCCGGCGTCCAGCGCAACGAGGAGACGGCCGAGCCGATCGAGTACTACACCAAGTTCCCCCAGCTCTCCTCGGCGAGGGTACTCATCCTCGAGCCGATGTTGGCGACAGGAGGTTCCCTCTCCTGGGCCATCGACAAGGTGAAGGAGAACGGTGCAAAGGACATCACCGCCGTCTGTGTCGTCACCGCCCCAGAGGGTCTGGCGGCCATCGAGGAAGAGCACCCCGACGTCCGCATCGTGGCCGCCGCCCTCGATCGTGAGCTGAACCAAAGTTTCTACATCGCACCCGGTCTCGGGGATATGGGGGACCGACTTTTCGGGACCTTGTGACCGACTTCGAAGACGCCGTGCTCGAGGTGATCACCTCATTGGATCGGGGCGAGGTCGTCACCTACGGCGAGGTGGCCGATCAAGCGGGGTTCCCGGGAGCGGCGCGAGCGGTGGGAACGGTTCTCCGAAACTGCGACGGGGAGGTCCCGTGGTGGCGCGTGGTGGGCGCCGGCGGGTTGATCCGCACCTCCGGCAAGGAGAGACAGGCAGACCTCCTCAGATCGGAGGGAATCCTCGTCATGGACGGGAAGGTCGTCGACACCAGGAACCGTTGAGGCCGCCCGTTCGTCCAACCGGCATGACATGGACCACACACCGTCGCAACATCGCACTAATTGGCGGCCTGGCCGTCCTTCTCGCCGCCTGCGGCACCGCAGCCGGGTCGACCCCACAGGAGATCACGGTGAACACGTCGGAAGAAGCAACCTCGGGCATCTCGGTATCGGGGATGGGCGAGGTGACCGGTACGCCGGACACCGTGGAAGTCGGCCTCGGTGTCTCGGTCCTCGGTGAAACGGTCGACGAAGCGGCCACGACCGCGGCCGAGAAGGCCCGGGCGCTCATCGAATCGTTGACAACGAATGGCGTTGCCGAAGAGGACATCACCACCACCGACTATTCGATCTATCCCGAGTACGACTACTCGGGCAACGAGCAGCGGCTCATCGGGTATCGGGTGAGCAACACTGTCAAGGCCAAGATCAGGGACCTCGACAGCACCGGCGCAGTCCTGGACGCGGCGACCGTGGCGGGTGGCGACGACGTGGTTGTGAATGGGCTCTCGTTCAGCATCGAGGACAACGACGAACTGGTCGCCGCCGCCAGGGAGGCGGCGTGGAACGACGCGATGACCAAAGCCAACCAGCTCGCCGAGCTGTCCGGACAGACTCTGGGCGAGGCAACCACCATCACCGAGACCGTGAGCATGCCTCCGATCCCGATCCCCTACGCCGAGGAGGCGGCGGTCGACCGGGCGGTCGAGACTCCGATCGAGCCGGGGACATCGGCGGTGACCATCACGCTTCAGGTCCAATTCGGTCTCGCCAGCTGAGGAATATGCTCCACGACCGGAGCGATCTGGAGGTCCTCATGGGCATCACGGTGTCAGGTGCCGGAGAGGCGAACGCCGAACCGGACATGGTCGAGATCGATGTCGGCGTGGCCGTGCTCGCCGACACGGTGGAGGCCGCCACTCAAATCGCGACACAGAGGGCGAAGGCCGTGACCTCGGCCCTCACTGCAGGTGGTGTGCTTCCAGAGGACATGGCAACCACCGAGTACTCGATTCGCCCCGAGTACGACTACTCAGACAACAAACAGCGACTGCTGGGCTACCGGGTCAGCAACACCGTCCGCGCCAAGCTCCGGGACGTCGCATCGACCGGCCCACTGCTCGACTCGATCGCCTCCGCCGGAGGCGACGAGACCAGGGTGAATGGCCTCAGTTTCGGCGTCGCCGACGAGACATCACTCCTGGCCAGGGCGCGGGAAGCGGCATGGAATGACGCCAAAGCCAAAGCAGAGCAGCTGGCGGCTCTGTCCGGGCACACACTCGGAAAGGCCACGACCATCACCGAGACGATCCAAGGGCCGGGGGTGCCGCTGCCGAGGATGATTGCTGCCGACATGGCAATGTCGGAGCGGGCATCCACCCCGATCCAGCCGGGAACATCATCGGTGAGTGTGGCACTCCAGGTGGAGTTCGGTTTCCGGGAGTAAGCGCCCTCGGGGGAATACCCCTGGCTCTCCTATCCTTGAGAGTGGCAACAGGCGAGCGCAATTGAACGACCACTCACGCCGCATCTACGACTCGATGCTCGGGCTGCTCTCGAACGCCGAGAACCCGACACCAATGGTCAGGCTCACCCACGTCGTCCCGTTCGTACACACCGAGGTATTCGCCAAGCTCGAGTGGTACAACCCGTTCGGCTCGGTCAAGGACCGCATCGCGTCCAACATGATCCAGCAGGCGCGCGAGCTGGATGAGCTCACCGACGAGGACCTGGTCGAGCCCACCTCAGGCAACACCGGTCTCGGCCTGATCATGATGGGCAACCTCCTCGGTTATGACCTGACCACCCCCTTGTCCAGCGCCATTCCCGTCGAGAAGCGGACGATGCTCCGCTTCTTCGGCGCCACCGTAGAGGAGCTGGAGGACGACCTCTGCCCTGCTCCCTGGGCACCCGAAGGCGCCATCGCCCGGGCGGCGGAGATCGCCGAGAAGCCCGACTTCCACATGCTCAACCAATACGGGAACCCATCGAACCCCGACGCCCACTATCGGACCACCGGCCCGGAGATATGGCGCCAGACAGAAGGGACGATCACCCATTTCGTCGCCGGGATGGGGACCTGCGGCACCATCACCGGGACGGGCAGGTTCCTCAAGGAGCAGAGCTCCGGCGTGCAGGTCATCGGGGTACACCCCGGCGAAGGGCATGACATCCCGGGGGTGCGCAGCATCCGCCAGCTCAAGCAGACCGAGTTCTTCCTCCCCGGCGAATACGACGGGATGATCGAGATCGCCAACGAGGACGCCTACGCACTCACGCTTCGGCTCAACCGCGAGGAGAGCATCCCCGCCGGTCCCAGCTCGGGGATGGCGCTCGCTGGTGCCCTGGCGATGGCCCCTGATGAACCGGGGACGAGGGTCGTCGTGATGTTCCCGGACAACGCCTTCAAATACGCCTCGTCGATGGCCAAGCACATCCCCGGGCTCGCTCCAACCGCGCTGCCTCGGGCCAAGAGCCGCCGGGAGGAGCTCTTCGACGCCATCATCGAGCACACCCGGCACAACCCCCACCTCACCGTCGATGCCGAGGTGGCGCACGACCGATGGGAAGCAGAGCGGCCCTTCGTGGTCGATGTCCGCTCGGCCGAAGAGTTCGCTCAGGGGCACATCCCGGGAGCCATCAACATCCCCCTCATGGAGCTGCCGGACAACCAGGACCAACTGCCCGCCGACCTCGATACCCCGGTGCTGACCGTGTGCGCCCGGGGCAACATCTCACTGCCGGGGGTCCTCTACATCAACTCACTCGGATATCGGGATGCCCACAGCATCACCGGAGGCACCAATGCCTGGGTCGAGCAGGGATACGAGACGGAAACCGGCTAACCCTCTCCTTTGGATTTCGCGGTTTCCCCAATCAAACTGCGACGATGCGCCACTTCCTCAACACCTTCGATTGGACCCGACCCGAGCTCCAATCGATGGTGGACGAGGGGCGCCGTCTCAAGGCGTCTCCCTACGGCAGTGCACTCGAGGGGAAGACCGTTGCCCTGCTCTTTCTGAACAACTCCCTGCGCACCCGCACATCATTCGACGTCGGTGCCAACCAACTCGGGGGCCACGCCGTGGTGCTCTCCCCCTCCGGCGGCATGTGGCCACTCGAGTTCGAAGACGGGGCGGTGATGCTCGACGATGCCGAGGAGCACGTCAAGGAAGCCGCCAAGGTCCTCTCCCGCTACTGCGACCTCATCGGGATCAGGGCCTTTCCCAAATTCGAGAACTGGGAGGAGGACCGCAAGGACACCATCCTCCAGGCCTTCGCCACCCACGCCGACGTCCCCGTCATCAACATGGAGACCATCACCCACCCCTGTCAGGAGCTCGCCCACATCATGGCCCTTCAGGAACGTCTGGGGTCGCTCGACGGCAAGCGCTACCTGCTGACCTGGAGCTATCACCCCAAGCCGCTGAACACGGCGGTTGCCAATTCGGCGCTCGTGATCGCAGCCAAATTCGGTATGAACGTCACCTTGCTCTGCCCGACCGAGGACTTCCTTCTCGACGACCGGTACATGAACATCGCCACCCGCGACGCCGGCGTCAACGGGGGCAGCGTCACAGTCACCCATGAGATCGAGACCGGATATGAGGGAGCCGATGTCGTCTACGCCAAGAGCTGGGGGGCGATCCCCTTCTTCGGGCGATGGGACGAGGAGAAGGTGATCCGGGACGAGTACCAGGACTTCATCGTCGACTCCCGCAAGATGGCGATGACGAGCGACGCAGTGGTCAGCCACTGCCTCCCGATGAGACGCAACGTCATCATGACCGACGAAGTGTTCGACAGCCCTAGCTGCATCGCATACGACGAGGCCGAGAATCGTCTCCACGTCCAGAAGGCGATCATGACCAATCTGATCGCACAATGAGCGAGGACCGGGTACCGGCTTCGCAGAACCGGGACGTGCGCCAGACCATCGTCCATCTCCTCTCCAATATGAGCGACGGGAGGGAGATCCGCACCTACCTGCAGCGATTCTCCGAAGTGGACCGGTCCCGTTTCGCAGTGATCAAGATCGGCGGCGCCATCCTCGCCGAGCACCTGGAAGAAACGGCTGCTGCCCTGGCGTTTCTCCACACCGTCGGACTCACGCCGATCGTGATTCACGGCGGCGGCACACAGCTGGACCGTGCCCTCGACGAGCGCGGGATCGAGAGCCGCAGGATCGACGGGCTCAGGGTCACCGAGCCGGACGTGCTCGACGCGGCCCGTGACACCTTCATCGAGCAGAACATCCTCCTCGTCGAGGCGATAAGGGAGCAGGGCGTCGCCGCCCACGGTCTAACGGCGGGTGCCTTCGAAGCCGACTACGTCGACCGGGACAAGTACGGGCTGGTCGGCGAGCCGACCGAAGTGCACATCGCCCTCATCCGCTCCATAGTCGACTCCGGTGCGATTCCCATCCTGACCTGTCTCGGTGTCGCCCCAGGAGGGCAAATAGTCAACATGAACGCCGACGCGGCCACCAGAGCGCTCGTGCACGCCGTGCAGCCCCTCAAGATCATCTTCCTGGTCGATGTCGGCGGCCTCCTCGACGACCACGGGCGGCCGATCGAGTCGATCAACCTCGCCTCCGACTACGACCACCTCATGGCCCAGGACTGGGTCCACTCCGGAATGCGGCTCAAACTGGCCGAGATCAAACGGCTGCTGGACGACACACCGCTTTCTACCTCCGTCTCGATCACCACCCCGTCGGGCCTGGTCAAGGAGCTGTTCACCCACGGCGGGTCGGGCACCCTGGTGCGGAAGGGTGAGCTCATAGAGCGGGTCACCGATCCGGGCTCCATCGACGGGAGTCAGGTCGTCAAGCTGGTCGAGGAGGCATTCGGAAGACCTCTCAAGGAGGGGTGGTGGCAGGGCCTCGACCTCGAAAGCGCCTACCTCTCGGAGAGCCTCCGGGCGGGTGCGATCGTCAGCCGTGTCGGCGACATCTCATATCTGGACAAGTTCGCCATCCTCGAGGATGCCCGCGGGGAGGGCCTGGCCAGGACCGTTTGGGCGCAGCTGATTGCCGATCACCCGGTTCTCTACTGGCGATCCCGGACCGAGAATCGGTTCAATACCTTCTATGCCGATGAGGCCGACGGCTCGGTGAAGCGCGCTCCCTGGACTGTGTTCTGGAAGGGCGAGACCGACTTCGGTCGCATCGCACCCCGGGTCGAGTCGATCGCGGCCATCCCCGCTTCGTTCGTGGGCGACGACGATGAGTGAGCGCCATACCGTCGGCGTGGTGGGCGCCCGCGGCCACACCGGAGCCGAGCTGGTGAGACTGATCCGAGATCACCCCTCACTCGAGCTCCTCTTTGCCGGGTCCCGCGAGCTCGCCGGTCAGCCGGTGCCCGGGCTGAATGGCGTCGAATACGAGTCCATCGGCCCCGAGGATCTGGCCGGCCGCGACCTGGATGTCGTGATCCTGGCCCTTCCCGATGGCGCCGGCGATCCCTATGTCGATGTGATCGACGAAGGGACCGTCATCGTCGATATCTCCGCCGATTACCGCTTCGATGACACCTGGGCCTACGGGCTGCCCGAGCTGTTCCGGGAGAAGCTCGGCGGTGCCCAACGGATTGCCAACCCCGGGTGCTACGCGACCGCCACTCAGATCGCACTCGCTCCCTTGCTCGAGGCCATCTCAGGTGTTCCGGCCGTCTTCGGCGTCTCCGGATACTCCGGAGCGGGAACCACACCCGGCCCGCGCAACGACCCCGACCGTCTCCGGGACAACCTGATGCCATACAAACTGGTGGGGCACAACCACGAGCGGGAGACAGTCCACCATCTCGGGATCCCGGTGCGGTTCATCCCCCACGTCCACCCAGCGTTTCGGGGTCTCCTCGTCACCGCCCACATCCCGTTGGGTCGGGCAATGACCCCAGCCGAAATCGCGGCGCGCTATGAGGAGCAGTACGGCGAGGAGCCTTTGATCGAAATCCGGGACACCATCCCGGAATTGAGAGACGGGGCTAACTATCCGGGCGTGATCGTCGGTGGTTTCGAGACCAGTGCCGACGGGCAGAACGGCGTCGTGGTCGCCGCCGAGGACAACCTGCTCAAAGGCGCGGCGGTGCAGGCCATTCAGAACGTCAATCTCGCGTTGGGGCTTGGTGAATTCGATGGGTTGGTCGAATGAGGACGCCCTTCTTGCCTTCCCAACATCTCTGCGGCAAGCTGGCTGGGTGAGCCCGGAGACAGCGTTTGCCACGAGGGACGACCTGTACGCGGTGCGGGACGAGCTGCGGTCCGAGATCCGTCACCTATCAGATCGCCTCGATCGGATGCAGCTCACCCTGGTAGCCGGGTTCATGTCGATGGTGGTAGCCCTGATCGTGGTCAGTATCTTCGGCTGATCGACTCACATTGACTTCACTAGCACCCGTGCATAACGTTCTGATGTGTCTCATATGACGATGTGCATGTGTCTCTGTGACAGCTCTCGGGTGGCATACCCGTGCGCCGACCTGACACATCGTCAGCGGCCCTAACGACGCCACCACCCGAGAGCAAAACTCTCACGGCGTCGTTCCCATTCACCGCATCTCATCAGGAGCCAAAGAGCACATGACTTATGCAAATCCCGACGCCCTCGTCACCACCGAATGGCTCAAAGCCAATCTGAGTGACCCGAACATCCGGGTCATCGAGGTGGACGAGGACGCAACCGTCTACGACAAGGACCACATCCCGGGTGCCATCGCCTGGAGCTGGTCCGACGACCTCCACCACCCGACACGGCGTGACTATCTCGACCAGGAGGGTTTCAGCAAGCTGTTGTCCGAGGCCGGGGTCGGTCCTGATACAACGGTGATCCTCTATGGCGGCAACAACAATTGGTTTGCCGCGTATGCCTATTGGCTGCTCAAGTACCGCGGCTTCGAAAACGTGAAGCTTCTCGACGGCGGCCGCAAGAAATGGCAGATCGACTCCTTGCCTCTCGAGTCGGAGTCTCCTGAGCTCACACCCACCGAGTTCTCGATCACCGGGTCGGAGCGACCTGAGGTCCGCTCCTTCCGGGATGACGTGCTCGAGGTACAGGGACAAGCCACACTCGTCGACGTCCGCTCACCCGAGGAGTTCAGCGGCGAGAAGATCGCCCCGGACCACCTCCCACAGGAGCAGCCATACGTGGCGGGTCACGTGCCAGGGGCGAAGAACATCCCCTGGGGCAAGGCGGCCAATGAGGACGGCACTTTCAAGTCGGTCGAGGAGCTGAAGGAGCTCTACGAGGGCGCCGGAGTCACCGGCGGTGAGATCATCGCATACTGCCGCATCGGCGAGCGGTCCTCACACACGTGGTTCGTCCTGACCGAGCTCCTCGGCCACGAGGACGTCAAGAACTACGACGGCTCGTGGACGGAGTACGGATCGTTGGTCAATGTCCCGGTAGAGCGCGGCTGACTTCTCTCAGGTGAGTGGGAACGGCGACTGAAGCCACCACGGCACGGCTGAGGGCTCGATCCGGGCCACCCATTTCACCCACCAGAACCCACGTCTCGCCGGGGCCACGATCCGGGCCGGGAAACCGTGTCCCGGGCTCAGCGGCTCACCGCCGAGACGTGTCACCAACCATGTGCTCTCCAGGTCGGCGATCGGGAACCTTCGGGCATAACCGGTCGCCGACCAGGCGACGAAGCTGCGGTTGCCTACAGGATCGATCAATCGATCGAGTCTGACCCCGGTCCATTCTTGCTCCGAATACCACCCCCCCGTGCAGTCGAGGATGGCGGGGAACGTGTCCTGCGGCATCGCCTCGAGTTCGGCAAGCGTCAGGTGCTGTCCCGCGACGAGCGCCGTCCACTCATCGGTGTCGATCGTCGGCACCCTGTCATCGAGCCAGGAGGTGGTGGGCAAACCCGCAGGGTCATGTGACCCTCTCTCGTGCATGCCGGTAAACCGACGCTCCCTCCCTGGTGCCTCCAACGCCTGAAGGGTTCCCTCCCAGGCGAGCCAGATGCCTGCTGCGGCAGCCGACAGCGCCGAGGTCCGGAGGAATGCTCGCCGGTCGACATCGAAATGTCGTGGTGTCACCGGATGACGCCGGAAATGGTCGATAGCCAGACCGAGTGCGAGGACGGCGCCTCCGACATGGATCTGCATCACCGTCAGTGGACCGATGCGTGAGATCTCCCCGTGGGCATGCAGCAAACCCGAGGCGAGTGTGATCAAGACGACTGTGAGAAGGATCAATGAGAAGACCCGCCCCGGCCGCTTCTTCTTCAGCCCCCGCCGAACGATCGAGGTCTTCCACGGGGACAGGAGCAAGATGGCAAGGGCGATCGCACCGTGAATGACTGCGGTGTCGAGCGGCCAGTCCACGCCGATCGCCTGGCTGGCCAGACCGGAGACCACTGCAGTGACCAGCAGCACCGCCAGCGCCAGATTCGTCCTGCGACCCACGACCCTCCTCGGTTGTGAGACGATATAACGCCTGTTATACTGCGCGTTATTGGAAATGGCAACCCCGACACGTGAGCGCGACACCGTCCGGACCGAGCTGATCGAAGCGGCGATCCGCCTCCTCGCCGACCAGGGCACCGAGGCGCTGGTGCTGCGTCGTGTCGCCTCGGCAGCACACGTGTCCACAATGTGTGTCTATTCACGATTCGGCGACAAGGTGGGGTTGATCAACGCGGTCTACACCGCCGGATTCGAGCGCCTGGCCCTGGCCTTGACGACAGTCGAACACCTCCGCGACCCCATGCGCCGGATCATGGAGCTCGGGCTTGCCTATCGCCGGTTCGCAGTGGCAAACCCCGCCCTCTACTCGCTTATGTTCGAACGCGTGGTTGGCTTCGATCCTCCGCCGCAACTCCGATCCGACGTCCTGGAGTCGACCTTCTCCTTGGTGTTCGATGCCGTGCGACAGGCCAGGGAGGAGGGGACGATCGAGGCCGAGAGCCCTCTGGTCGCGGCATACACACTTTGGGCGGCAGCACACGGAGCGGTGAGCCTCGAGCTCACCCATGCAACGCAGCGCCCACTCTCTGGCTGGCTGTTCGATTCCCGGGACACAGGAGAGGACATCTTCCGTCAGGCGATCCTGACCACCCTTCGCGGCCTGGCTCCGAGCGGGCCTGCCGCGGCCTGAGCCGTTCCGGATAACGTTTCCGACCATGGCGTTCACCGCAGTCGAGCTGATCGAGTCCAAGAGGGACGGCCGCGAGCTCAGCCCGGATGCCATCGAGTGGTTGATCGAGAAGTACACCGACGGCGTCGTCCCTGATTATCAGATGGCGGCAATGGCGATGGCCATCTATCTCAACGGCATGACCGCGGCCGAGCTCGCTGCCTGGACGAGCGCAATGCTCCATTCCGGAGAGGTCTTCGACCTGAGCGACATCGGCGCAGCCAAAGTCGACAAACACTCCACCGGAGGCGTCGGCGACAAGATCTCGATTCCTCTCGCCCCCCTCGTCGCTTCGGTGGGAGTCGTGGTGCCGATGATGTCGGGACGAGGGTTGGGTCATACCGGAGGGACGCTCGACAAGCTGGAGACCATCCCAGGGTTCACCACCGGGCTCGAACCCGACCGTTTCCGGGAGGTGCTATCGACTCACGGCATGGTGTTTGCCGGGCAGACCGAGACCCTGGTCCCGGCCGATCGGAAACTGTACGCCCTTCGCGACGCCACCGCCACGGTCCCGTCACTGCCTCTCATCTCCTCGTCGATCATGTCGAAGAAACTGGCCGAAGGGCTGGACGGCCTGGTCCTCGACGTCAAGACCGGCACCGGCGCCTTCATGAAGGATCTCGAAGGATCGCGTTTGCTGGCCCGCACCATGGTCGAGATCGGCTCCCGACACGGGGTGCGGACGATCGCGCTGATCACCGGGATGGACCAGCCGCTGGGGCGGGAGGTGGGTAACGCCAACGAGATGGCCGAATCGATCGAGGTACTCCGCGGGCACGGCCCGGCCGACGTCGTGGAACTGACCATGGCCCTGGGCGAGGTCATGATGGAACTGGCCGGCATAGACGGGGGCCGGGCCGCCCTCGAGAACGCCATCGATTCGGGAAAGGCTTTCCAGAAGCTGATCGACGTCACCACGGCCCAGGGTGGGGATCCATCCTTCATCGAGGACCCGGGCGGGCTCCCGAAATGTTCGAAAGAGACTGTTGTTACCGCGCCCGCGGCGGGCTTCGTCACCCGATGTGACGCCCTGACGATAGGGGTCGTAGCCACCAGGCTCGGTGCGGGGAGGGAGCACCAGGAGGACAGGATCGACCCAGGAGTCGGCATCACCCTCGAGGCCAAGGTCGGCGACCATGTCGAACTCGGCCAACCACTGGCCCGGGTCGCTTACAACGACGTCGCTCGCTGGCATGCCCAGGAGAAAGCCCTCACGGCAGCTTGGACGATCTCGGAAACCCCGCCTGAGCCACCGAATCTGGTCCTAGAGCGGATCGAAGCCACGTAATTGGGACGAGCGGGTGTCACATTCGGCACTCTCGCTCCCAATTAGCCGAGCGGTGAGTGCTCGTTACCATCGCCCGGCGCCTGGCCGCAAGAGTGACTGGAGATGAAGGTCCGCGAATGAATGTGATTGTCTGCGTCAAGCAGATCCCCGACCCCGCCACCCCATATCGTCTCGAAGAGGGCAGCAACTGGTTGATTCGCCCCGAAGAGCAGATCCTCGACGACACCGACCGCTACGGGGTGGAGATGGGCCTGCAGATCGCCCAGGCCACCGACGGGACCGTCACGGTCGTGAGCATGGGCCCGTCTGGCACCGGTCAAGGAATCCGGCAGGCTCTGGCGATGGGAGCGGACCAGGCGATCCTCATCGAGGACGGCTCCCTGAGAGGATCGGACGCCCTGACGACGGCCCGGGTGTTGGCAGCTGCGATCGGCCGGAAAGACTTCGACCTGGTGATCGCGGGGACCGAGTCGACGGACGGCTACTCCGGTGTCGTACCCCAGATGCTCGCCGAGATCCTCGGAGTGCCCGCCCTCACCTACGCCACCAAGGTGGAGACCGGGGATGGCTCCGTCACGATTCACCGGCAGACGATGGCCGGATACGACATCGTGACCGCGGACCTCCCCGCGGTGGTGTCGGTCACGGCCGGCGTGGTCGAGCCCCGCTACCCCACCTTCAAGGGGATCATGGACGCCAAGAAGAAGCCCATCGAGACCCTCTCCATGGGAGACCTGGGGGCGAAGCGTGCCCCGGAGCAGCTGGTCCTGGCCATCGTCGACGCCCCAGAGCGGACCGGGGGGCGAAAGATCGAGGACGACGGTGAGGCGCATCAGGCGATCATCTCCCTCCTCACCGAGAGGAAGGTGATCTGAGTGGCCGCGGTGTGGGTCTTCGTCGAGCAGGAAGGCGAGAAGCCATCTGCGCTGGGACTGGAGTTGCTGGCGAAAGGGAGGGAGCTCGGAGAGGTCACCGTGATCTTCCTCGGCACCGGTTCAGACTCAATCTTCTCGACCCTCGGTGACCACGGAGCCAAGAGGGTCTTGCACCTGGACAGCGACGATCGACTGCCCTCGGCACCGGTGGCAACAGCCTTGGCGCAACGAGTGGAGGTCGATTCCCCGGACCTGATCCTCCTTGGTCAGGCCTACAACGACCGGGATATCGCCGGGCGTCTCGCCGCCAAACTCGGGGTGGGCATCCTCTCCAACGCCAGCAACATCCGGCTCAACGGTGGCGGGGTCGAGACCGACCACGAGATCCTCGGCGGTGCCCAGACGGCCACGGCAAGCGCCTCCCAGGGTCCCTACATCGTCCTGGCCCGGCCCAAGTCGTTTGTCGCCGAGGCAGTCGGAGGCGGATCCTCTGAGGTCGAACGGCTCGACCTCCCCGAGGCGGGCGCCGCCGACGCGAGAATCGTCGAGTCCCACGTCGAGGAGAGGGAGGGCCCCCAACTCGGAGATGCATCGATCATCGTCTCTGGAGGACGGGGCCTCGGATCGCCGGAGGCCTATGAGCTGGTGGAGAAGCTGGGCAAGCAGCTCAAGGCAGCAACTGGGGCTACTCGTGCCATCGTCGACGCCGGATGGGTCCCCTACGCCAAACAGGTGGGCCAGACAGGGAAGACCGTCAAACCCGACATCTATATCGCCTGCGGAATCTCAGGCGCGATGCAGCACCTGGTGGGAATGAAGGACTCGAAGACCATCATCGCCATCAACAAGGACGCCGATGCCCCGATCTTCTCGATCGCCGACCTCGGCATCGTCGGCGATGTGCACAAGGTCCTCCCCAAGCTCATCGAGGCGCTGGAGAGCCGGTGAACAGCGATGACATTGGCTGGCCACTCCGCCGATGAAAGATGGTGACGTGGACTTCAAACTCGAGCTGATCCTGCTTCCGGTCACTGACGTGGACCGCTCCAAGCAGTTCTATCAGGAGAAGATGGGTTCGTCTTGGACGTCGATCATCAGCCAAACGATGACTTTCGCGTGGTGCAATTCACGCCGCCGGGCTCAGCGTGCTCGATCACCGTCGGAAAGGGCATAGTCGATACGACCCCCGGTTCGGTGCGCGGGCTGCATCTGGTCGTCACGGACATCGAAGTGGCGCGCGACGAGCTGATCGGCCGCGGGGTCGAGGCCGGCGAGATCCGGCACATGGGCCCGAACGGCTGGGAGCCAGGACGCGATCCCAACCGCGCCCGGTACAACTCCTTCGCCGATATCGCCGATCCTGACGGCAACACCTGGCTGCTCCAGGAGGTACCCGGAAGCGGCTGAGGGCTAGCCCCGCCCCACCGGACCCCCTGGTTTGATCGAGTCCCTCTGCGGGTAGCACCAAGGGGATGCAACGAGACACGGTCCGAATCGAGAAGCTCCCGCCAGATGGGATCGACCAGGCGGCCGATCTTCTCGCCCGGAGCTTCGAGACCACCCCCGATTACACCCACATGTTCCCCGATCCCCACACACGCAGAGACGCTCTGCGCGGGTTCATGCGGGCACCTGTTCGAGACAGCCAGGCGGAGGGCAACTGTTGGGTGGCGACCGATGGGACCATGATGCTTGGCGTCGCCGCATGGCAGGCGCCGGGGCGTTACCCCTGGTCGTTGGGTCGCAACCTTCGCGCCCTGCCCGCAATCCTGTCCGTGTTACGCCATGCCCCGGGGTCGATCCGTGATCTCATGAAGTTCGGCTCGACCATCGATTCCCACTTTCCGGACACACGGCCTTGGTATCTCCAGGTGATCGGAGTCAGCCCGGAGGCGCAGGGTCTCGGCGTGGGGTCAGCCCTCCTCGAGCCGGCGTTCGACCTCGCCGACCGGGATCGGGTCCCGTGCTACCTGGAGACGTCGAACGAGAAGGCGGTCCCCTTCTATCTTCGAGCCGGCTTCCGTATCGATCGACAAGGTGTCGCATTGATGCCGGGCGGGCCCACCTACTGGTTGATGACCCGGCCACCCCGATAATATTCGCTGGGCATCCCCTCAACCGGCAAGGAGTGCCATCACGACGCAACCCATCATCGAACTGGTCGAATTGGGCTTTCCCTGGCCCGGACTCGATCCGTTCATCTTCACCGTCCACCATTTCGATGCCTACCCGGAAGGCAACGACGATCTCGGCCCGGCCGCCTCTTTGGGCGGGCGTGACATCGGCGTCGACTTCTCCTATCTGGACGGGTGGAGCATGTACCACGGCGACGTCGTGCCGGGCTTCCCCCAGCACCCACATCGGGGCTTCGAGACGGTAACGGTGGTGCGCCGTGGCTATGTCGATCACTCCGATTCCCTCGGCGCCACCGCCCGGTACGGCCAGGGTGACGTGCAATGGCTGACCACTGGCAGCGGGATCATGCATGCCGAGATGTTCCCTCTTCTCGACCCGGCCGGGCCCAATCCCATGGAGTTGTTCCAGATCTGGCTGAACCTCCCGCCCGAATCGAAGATGGTTCCGGCATATTTCGGGATGCTGTGGGGCGAGGACATCCCGAGGATCTCCCCTTCCCCGGGTGTCGAAGTCGAGGTGATGGCCGGCCCCATCGAGACGCATCGACCGCCGTCTCCCCCACCCGACTCGTGGGGATCGCGTGTCGACTCACATCTCGCCATCTGGCACATCACGCTCGAATCGGGCGCTCGCTGGCAAATGCCACTCGCGCCGACCGGAGTGAATCGAATGCTGCACTGTGTGCAGGGCAACGACGTGCGGATCGGCTCCACCCGCTTCAGCGAGAAGACCGGGGTCAGGCTTCAACCCGAGGTCGGGACAACTATCGAGAACCACGGCGACCCGGCTGCGTTTCTCCTTCTTCAGGGACAACCGATCGGCGCCCCCGTTTTCCAGCTGGGCCCATTCGTGATGAACTCGGCCGAAGAGTTGCGGCAAGCAGTCGACGATTACCACCGCACCCAGTTCGGCGGCTGGCCCTGGTCACGCCGGGATCCTGTGCATCCCCGAAGCGAGGGGCGGTTCGCCATACATGCCGATGGCAGAGTGGAGCATCGGGACATGATCCCGACAGGTTGATGGCCGGCTACAGCGGCAAACCGCTCATCCAGAAGTTGGGCATCAAGGAGGGAATGACGGTGGGCATCCTCAACATGCCCAACTACTACGACCTAGACCTGGGCGACCTTCCCCCCGACGCCCAGATCCACCGGGGTGAGTTCCCGGCCGACATCTACATCGTCTTTGCCGAACGCTCGGACGAGGCCGAGCGCGGGTTCCAGGTCGCGATCACGTCGTTGCCGCCGGATGGGGCGATCTGGGTGTTCTGGCCCAAGAAGAGTTCCGGCGTGGACACCGACCTGACCGAACAAACGTTGCGAGACCTGTTCCTCCCGACGGGAATGGTGGACAACAAGGTGGTGGCAGTCGACGAGACTTGGTCCGGCCTCCGGTTCGTCGTCCGCAAGGAGAATCGCGAGAACTGGCCGGCGGCCTGACCTCAGAGGGTGAACCGAAAGGGCAGGAGCTCATCGAGAGTGTGCTCCCGGATCTCGGACCCTTCGCCGGCCGCCACGATGACCCTCTCCACGTCGAACTCGGCCATGATCTGCCGGCAACGCCCGCACGGATAAGCCCCCAGGACATCGGTGGCATCGATGCAGGTGACCGCCAGAGTGTCGATCTTGCGCACCCCGGCGGCGACAGCGGTGTGGATGGCGGTGGCCTCGGCGCAATTGGAGGTCGGATAGGCGGCATTCTCGATGTTGGTGCCGGAGAAGGTCTGCCCGTCCGCAGCTACGACTACCGCCCCAACGCGAAAATGTGAGTAGGGCGAGTACGCGTTCTCGGCCGCAGCGCGGGCGGCAGCCACCAGTTCTTCTCGATTCACGACTGCTCCAGGAGATCGGCGACGAAAGAGTCCGGGTCAAAAGGCACGAGATCGTCGATCCCTTCACCCAGCCCGACGAACTTAATCGGGACACCGAGTTGGCGCTCGATAGCGATGACGATGCCCCCTTTGGCGGTCCCGTCCAGCTTGGTGAGCACGATGCCGCTGAGAGGGACCGCGGCAGAGAACTCCCGCACCTGGGTCACGCCGTTCTGCCCGCCGGTTGCGTCGAGCACCAAAAGCACCTCATCGACCCCATCACGGTCGCCAGAGGCCACTCGATGGATCTTCCCCAATTCCGCCATCAGGTTCTTCTTGGCGTGAAGTCGCCCCGCCGTGTCGACGATCACGACGTCTTCTCCGCGGGCGCGGGCCGACCCGATGGCGTCGAACGCGACCGACGCGGGATCTCCGCCTTCCTGCCCCGAGACCACCTTCACCCCGAGCCGATCCCCCCACGTCTCGAGCTGTGCCCCGGCTGCGGCCCGGAACGTGTCTCCGGCTGCGAGCACGACTCCATTGCCGTTCTTCTGGAGCCGTGCGGCCAGCTTGGCGATGGTGGTCGTTTTTCCAGTCCCGTTGACACCCACGACGAGGATCACTGCCGGATTGCCTTCGAGATGCAGCCCGCGGTCTTTGTCGCCGAGCTCCGCTCTCAACTGAGTGGCGAGCGCCTCACGTGCCTGTTCGGGCGTCTCCGGGGCGGCAGACTTCACCCCGGCGACCACAGAGGTCGTGGCTTCGAGGCCGACGTCGGCCCCGAGCAGCGCCTCCTCGAGTTCATCCCATGTGTGGTCGTCGAGACCGGTGCCCCATGCCCGACGTAGAGACGCCCCCAGGGCGGTAGCGCTTCGCCCGATCCGGGATGGCCGTTTCGTCTCGACTGACGAGGACTCACCATCGACGCTGCGCCGGCGGCGGATCACGATAAGGACCGTGATCACAACGATGACCGCGACGATGACGAGGATCAGGGCCCATTCGCTCGTTCCCATTGCCATGCCAAGCTAATTAGACGGCGAGATCGATACCGACCGAGGTCATATCCTTTCGGACGACCTGGGAGGACCCACCAGGCTCCATGGTGACCCCGTAGAGAACATCGGCCGCCTCCATGGTCTGCTGTTGATGGGTCACGATCAACAATTGCGCCCTCTGACGAAACTCATCGACGATGCGGAGGAAGCGCCGGAGATTGGCGTCGTCGAGAGCGGCCTCGACCTCGTCGAGCACGTAGAAGGGGCTCGGCCTCGCTTCGAAGATGGAAAAGAGGAAGGCGAGAGCGGCCAGACTCCGTTCCCCACCCGAGAGCAGGGTGAGCTGGCTGACCTTCTTGCCCAGCGGTTGCGCCTCGATCATCAACCCGGAATGCGCGTTTTCGGGGTCGGCGAGCCGGATCCGGCCCTTTCCGCCCGGGAAGAGCACGGTGAAGTAGCGCTGATATGCCTCCGCCACCTCGGTGAATGCCTCCTGGAAGCGCAGCTCGATCTCGTCCTCCAGAGCCCTGATCACCTTGCGAAGCTCCGAGCGAGACGACTCCACATCGGACAGCTGGTCGACCAGGAAAGTGTGCCGCTCGTCTAGATCGGCGAACTCGTCGGCCGCCAGAGGATTGATCGGGCCGAGTCGGCGAAGCTGAGCCGATCGCTCCTCGAGGATGGCAGGCAGATCGGCGTCATCTGGATAGTCGGGGCGGAGCGCACCACGAGCCGCGTCGGCGCCGGAATCTGCATCGCGGCGGACACTCTCGATGACGCTCTCCTTCAAGAGACGCAACTCGGTTAGACGCACCTGAAGCGTGGCGAGTCTCTCGCGCGCCGCCGCCGCCGAGGATCGTCGCTCTTCCATCTGGGAGCGCGCCCGAGACAGCTCGGTGACGGTGCCTTCATTCTCGGCGCGGAGGCCTGCCTGGCGCTCACGCAGGGTTGCCAGCCTGCCTTGCAGGATTTCGACGGCGTCGCGGGCGTATCGATCGACCAGGTCGAGCCGTTCGACGGCGATCGGTGCCGGTGCCTGGCCATCGACACGAGCCAGGTCGGCCTCGATCCTGGCGACCCGCTCCTCGAGCAGACGACGGCGTTCGGAGACGACTCCTTGCACCGAGGTCGCTTCCTGCCACTCGGACCTGGCGATCTCCCGATCGGCAGCGATCTGGATTCGCCGACGCTCCAACTCCTCCCAGACCTCCATCCTCTCGGCTTCCTCTCCTTCGAGAGCTTCGAGACGCCTGGTGAGCTCGGCGATCTGCCGATCCCGCTCCGAGGCTCCCTCATCGATCGAGCTGAGCCGCTCTTTGAGTCGTGCCCGTTCGCCTTCGAGGGCATCGACCGACTTCTGTAGCCGGCCCATGGCCTCGGCACGTCCGGCAAGTGCCGCCTCAGCCGATTCGAGCTGCTCGAGCACCGCCCGCTCCAGGTCTCGGCTCCTCTCGAAGTCGCGCTTGGCGGCCGTATGGATGGAGGATGCGCGGGAAAAGTCCGTCCTTGCCTGTTCGGCCGCCACCCGGGCCGTCTCGACCATCGCAGGTCCGGCGCCGTCGGGCTGGGCGATCTGGACGCCGTCGATCGACACCAGGTCGCCTTCGGGTGTCACCGCCCTCAGGGCGGGATGGCGGGCGACCAGGGCCAGGGCGGTCGCCCATCCCTCCACCA
>Ga0209819_10000074_pt1 | contig 30500 bp, 50 predicted proteins | sample PPLLak2March2015_FD_187248 | JGI IMG/M metagenome (GOLD analysis project Ga0209819, IMG submission 187248) | Freshwater sediment microbial communities from Prairie Pothole Lake near Jamestown, North Dakota, USA - PPLs Lake P7 Core (1) Depth... | ecosystem: Environmental > Aquatic > Freshwater >... | reverse complement strand
AATCCTGCCATAGCCGCCCTCCAGCACCGTTGCCGATGCGAATTCACTTGCCCCCAAATCATAGACGCGCGCCTCGAATTGCGTGCCGTCTGCCTCTGCTAAAGTTTTTGTAGCCATGAAGAATCACCAATGAAAAATGTGGTATCCCGAGTTCCACGGATAAGAATTATTCAGAAAGTAAAATTTCATCCCTTTGGAATATAGGAATTTAAGCGCCCTGGGTATACTCATTCCCTGAAAAGATTTTATCATTCCCTCACCCCGTAAATCTGAAATTTGCTATTGTGCCCGCTAACCCGTAGCACGACAATGATTGCCCGGACCACAACGGATATGTCCGAGGGCAAGCCTCTGGAATGTAAAGAGTCGAAGTTGCGTCGGCGTCTCCGTCAATTTCCAGCCTAACCGGGCCGCCTTCTGCAAAACAATAGAATGCTGCACACGCAGCGGGAACCGTTACCGGCTTGCTTGTCCCATCGTTGGTTATTCGGTCCGATCCCGTATCTGTGAACCGAAAATTGTCCTCAAAGTCCATGATTACACCAGAAAACGGAAGTTTCCGTAAGTTGCCGCCGCTCCATAACAGAACAATGTCTGGGATGCTGCTATAATCGGATATATGAAGGCGGTATCTTCAGGGACGTACAATGTTGAGGTTGCCGATGCTGCCCCGCCGATTTCCAGCCTAACCGGGCCGCCTTCTGCAATGCACATGAAAGACCTGGCAGTTGCCGGAACCGTGACCGATTGGCTTGTAGCATTGTTTGTAATTCGCACCGGTGAGCCAACATCGTATTGCAAGTTCGATGTTTTATATCGGCCAGTTGGATAATTTTCGTCCATGTAAACCTCAGAATTGCAAAATTTTTATATCTTCCTTGCCCATTAACCGGACCTTTGGAGCAAAAGATACAATAGGGTACTCAATGCCATTAGTCGGACTGAATGGGTTATCTACATCAAACTTGATCATCTCACCTACATCGAAATGCCCTCTGGCCTCAAGTTCGGTCGCCCTGATAGTAGTCCAGCCACCTTGTGGAGATGGAATGCTTTTCGATTTGATCTCAATCGTGCAAGGTAGGTCGGTTTCGGTGGTGGTATAGATCGTAGCGCCCGCCAGATCTATGCACTCTATAAGTACCTGGCAATCGAGGCCCGTATTGGTCACTGTGGGCAAAGATGTTAGAGTGCTGGTAGTGGTCTTCTTGCTGGCGATGGTAAATGTTAAGGTGTCTGCGCCTATCGCCAGGGAGCCCGCCACATCAAGACCGCTTGTGAAATGAGTATGAGCTAGAACCGTAACCACACCCGCGCCTGTATCGCCGGTCTTTAGGGTGGCCGTTATTCCGAGAGCTATCAGGCTTGTATTCAGAGCAGCCAATGCAATTATATCTGATGCTGTAGATGTAATTGCCCCGCCCGATGAGGTAGCAAGATCGACAACGACATCCGAACCCGTAACCGTTATGCTAAGTGGATGGCTTGCTGTGCTGGTATATTCGATTGATGCCAGTGCGGTAGTGCCGAGGGTATCTGCCCATGTGATATCGTTATGCGTGCCTGATAGGTTGGTGGTATAATATGGCAGGGGAGTAACAGTAACCCGGCACCGAAAGGAAACGGTTGGAGCGGTCCCTGTTAGGGTAACTGCCCCCGAAGGAGGGACACCATCGAAAAGCTCCTTAGCGGTTTGGGTGATTCTTTTTGATAAATGTAAAAATCTCGAAGACAAGAAAACACCTCATGAAAAAAATAATAAACATGGTCCAGACCATACCCGACCGGACCCAACCGTATTGCATTTGAACAATAGATATTTTATCGTCTAACGGATAAATAGTTATCGCGTCACGAGTCTACCCCGCGCACCTCGTCTGGCATGTCATCCCGGTTCAAACTCCAATTAGCAGGTTTTTCGTCAGATACATGATATCCGTCTGGCATTGTTCCGCTGTCGGTAAGGACGCCCACGCTCGGCGTTGTCGAAGTAAACCCGGCATTCCGGTTTGCCTCTTTTAGTAATTGGTTGCCGCGTTTCTCAAACATTAGGGCAAACTTGTCATATTCTCCAAGCCTGGTAATGCACTTGAACGCACAATTAGCTGCGGCGATATAAAGGTTGCTTTGTGCTGTTATTTCGGATTGAATCTCCTCATTTGTTAAAATAAAAGCAGCACTATCAACGTCCCCATATTTATCGCGACACCAATCGGTGTTTGAAGTGGTCGGGCTTGTATAAGTGGAAGTCATTATTAAGCTCCTGAGTTTATAATAAAAAGTGAATAGGCCTTTCGACCTACTCATGAGCCGTTATGGTGATAACGTCACCAGCGACTAGATGCACCGCGCCCGCATCCGTTGCTACAATCCTGGCGGGAGTGGCCGCGATGGTGAACAGATCAGTCACCAGGCCGTCCCGGATGGTGCCGGTTGAGCTTCGAACCTGGACCGTAAACATGGTCGGCGTGAACGGCATTGGGATGTTGACCAGTACAGCCGTATCGACATCATTGGCCGTTACGGTATGCGCCCTCATGCACCATTGCTTGGTAGCGGCAGCAAGACCGCCCACTGTGTTTGCTACGGTGGCCGGCTGTGCGCCAGTGTTCCGAGTAATGGTCACGTTCCCGGCGGTTCCGACCGTCTTTGCATATACATGCACAGTGTCGGTATTGGCGGTAGCTGCATATGGAGAGCCGGTCTTGCCATTGATCGCAGCGGCTAAATTGGTAGCAGATTCGCTGGCAGATGCACCATAATCCCATTCGCCGTCTGCGACTGTTGGCGATCCATCGTAAGGATAGGTCACGGCACCGATAGTTATCGAGGTACAATCCCCGGTAGCACCAAACAGGATCGTGCCCACACCCATCTGGCCGGTTGCCTCATGAGAGATGACACCTGACGCGGCGTTGAGCATCGTGCCAGCCATTGCGGCGGCAACATCGGAAACCAGGTCCTTTTGGGGGACGCCGGCAGCCGTCATGAAGACAAGGCTATCAGCAGCCACGTCAAGAGCAGCGTCCGTTGGGCTAACCTTGATTGTGCCCGTGGCATCTACTACGCCGGTTGCGGCTGCTGCTCCTGCCAGAGTGTCCGCAAGCATGGTTACTGTGCCCGCTTTGGCTACATTCGCGGCGGTCGCATCTGCCACTATCAGGGTATCGGCCACTGCAATAGCATCAATCGCAGTAAGAGACGCCGGAACGATAGACAGAGCGCCCGTAGTATTTTCAATGCCAGAGGTGGTTACAGTTCCCGCCAGGGTCTCTGCAAGCTGTGTAATCGTGCACATCTTGTTTACATTGGCATCAGGCGCTACCGTGTCCTCTATGAGGAGCATATCGGCTCCCACGGGGGCAGTCTTGGCCGTCACGGAGCCAATATTTACCCGGCCAACACCATCTACCTCGGAAAGGGCGGATGTCGCATTGGTGGCGGCGAAAACTTCGCCGATTGGTTTTGCAAGATTCTGAAGGGTTACGGCTTTGTTCACGCCGGATACGTCTACTAGAACCTTATTCGTTGTGAGAGGTCCGGTTGCTGCTGTCGTGTTGCCGATATCTACCTTCAGCACGCCAGCCGTGTTCTCTAGGGAGCTTGTGCCTACGGTACCAGCAAGCAACTCGCCCACAACGGTCAACGTGGCTTTTTTGTTGATATTTGAAGCTTCTGAATCATTGAGCAGAACCGAATCCGCACCAACTGCAGTCGTCTTTGCGTCCATATCGTAGACAAGCGAATTTGCTACATCCACCGCCCCGACCGAATCATCAACTATGGCCGTTGAATCTACCGAACCAGTTGCCCGGAAGAAACTTGATGGCCTTGGTATTCCTACCATATAATCATCTCCTAAAATATAAACAGATTACCATTTAAGTAATCTGTATTTCGACAAAGGCATTCGGGTCATGGAAGGCGATACCGACATCCTGGTAGAGATGGCACTCGATGTTTTTAATGGGCTTCCTCGGATAGTTCTCATCAATGGTGACACCACGGGCCTGGATAAGCTCTGCAGCTTCCCGGTTCTTGGTGACTATGTAGACGTATCCAGCAGTAACCTGATCATTGGTGACCATCCAGGAGGTGTCGTCCGGGCTCCGGCCAAACAGCGGCCCTACCGACCTGTAGATGGGCTCGGAGTTGTCGCTGTAGGGGTCCTTCTGCCAGAAGGCATCCATTGAGGCAGCGCTTCCTATCATGAACAGGTTCTTGAGGTTGGTTCTGTACTTGGAATCCAGCTTGCCCCTTGCAACCCTGCAATCCTCGTAGATGTCCCGGTTTGTGTCACTGGTGAGCCATGCGCCAACGTTGCCGGTATTAACGCCAGAAGAGGCGGCAGCTGTGACAGCGCCGTTGGTATTCAGCCCGGCCTGGACATCCACACCAGAGATGTTATTCACGGCGCGACCTGCGAACCAGACCTTATCTTCGCCCCTGTATATCTTGGCCATGCAGCCTTCGACATACCTTCTTTGGAGCATGGGATCTTTGGCCAGGTCGTCCTCGTTCATGACGAAGAAGTCCGGCCAGCGCCAGAGCGGAGTATTTTCGGTCGTGCTGCCAAGAGATACCTCGACGCCTGGGGTCTTCTTGGACTTGGGAACTACGTCATCAGAAGCGAAATCGATCTTGTTGATCTCGTAGGCTTCGGTTGTGGCAGGAACAGGAGTAACCACAGTGCACTTTCTTGCCATCTGGTTATCCAGATTGATGTCGTACCATTCGGAGATGTAATCGTAGAAGGTCGCGGTAAACTGTCCAGGGACTATACCGCTTCCATAAAGCATATCAGTAGCCATTTATTTCACCAGCTTTACTAAGCATTGATAGAGCCTGGTAATCGTGTCAGTGCCGCCGGTGGCACACACATTCGTTGCCGGGATCTCAAAGCCTATCACAGTGGAAGTCAGAGACGCAACCCTATTGACCTGCGCGGCTCCATCATCATCCTCTATCAGGATGTAATCGCCTACACCGATTCCCATTGTGGCAATCTCTCCCGCCACCATTGTGGCCGAAGATGCCCCGACAGCGACACTTGAAGCAGGAACCTTATAGGACTTGCTGCCCATTGTGACGCTCTGAAGAGCCTTTGCAACCGTGGCTATGGTGAATACTGTACCGTCCGTGACACCGGCCTCTTCCAGGATGCCGTGAGCGCCGGGGGAGCCATCACCGAAGATGCCAACTTCCAAGAAGTCGCCAATGTCTATGTTGGTGGCCCCGCTGTTGGGTGCTACCAGAGCATAGCCGATGTCATCAACGATTGGCACCTGCTCATAGGTCTCAAAGAATCCGTCGTACTTGCCTTTGGTCAAGCCTTCGGGCCTGTTGCCAGCTATGCCAAGGATGCTGGTCTGGGTCTCGGCAGCTGCAACGGTCTCAGCTCCAGCCGTTGCAGAACTGAGAGTAACCACGGCACCGCAAGCGATCCGGGAAGCCGCAGGATAAGATACATAATAATTAGAGCCTGTGGCCCCAACCTTTCTAGGAACTGTCATTTGTAATCATCTCCTCTTGAACAGAGCGGCGTCAGCCTTTGCTCTTGCAGCGGATACCAGGTCGCCCGCTGCGTCGGTGACTTTCTTGCCAGTCGCTTCCTTCCTCTCGGCCTCATTGAGCAGCTTGGCTGCATTTGTGGTCTTCCAAGCCTTGAACTCTACCGGGTTCAGGCTCTTGACCTCATCCCACAGAGTTTCGTATTCAGTTGCAGCGGCGGCATTGAGTTCCTTCTTGAACTCGGTCTTGAATGCAATCGTCTTGGCTGCATCCTCAGCGGCCACCTTGCCGGAGAAGGCTTCATTTAAGGTCTTGTGATCGGCTACCAGCCCATCCAGAACCTTCTTCATTTCGGAGATCTGCCCCGCCTGAGCGGTTATGATCTCATTGGCAGCGTTAAGCTGCTTAGTAAGTTCGGCCCTTACGGCCCCGACTTCTTCTACCATTTGATCAGCCTCATTTTTGAGTTTTGGACATCGCTTTCTCACATTCCCATTCTTGTCTAAGACCAGTTTATCGGTCTGCTCGGGCTCATCTTTCTTTTTGCCTTTTGCGTTCTGGAATGGGCCACATTCATCGTCACTTGAGCAAGCCCCGCGAGTTCCGTCAAAGAACATCGCATATTCCCCTAGCACGTAGGGGCCTATTTCTTTGGCTTGATATTGCTTATCGCCAAAGACACCGGTCTCACTCCTCACGGGGGTAAAATAACCAGGCGAACCGTCTAGATTTTGGCGGTTTGCCACTTTCTCGTTTTCTTCAGATGTCAGTAAGTTCTTATATAATCGGGAAATCCCAAAAACATCTCTCTTATCCTCGCGAGCGGTGGCAGAGATTACATGGCCTAACCGCCGGTCATTGGGCCGTATGGTGTCGGTTTCGATGTGTTTTGGTGTAATCGGTGTGCCCACAAACCAAGGAGCGGACGCCTTCAGAGCCTCAAACGTCTTCAGCGTTGGAATGCCATTCGTGCCGGTCCACACGCCCTCCTTAGCGAATACGGTAGGGACATCGTAATATTCATCCGTCTCTAGGATATCGCCCTCTATATGGGCCGCGTTGGTGGCCTTAACCGGGCTTTCATCGAGAGGATGTTCTAGCATATCCTCTAGGTCGATCTCCTCACCACCGCCCTCTAGGGCACGTCTTGCCTTAGCTTGCCCGCCCGCGCTCCCCCGCGCCCTCTTATGAATCTCTTCTTTGACGGCACCGTAGATGTGTGGATGGCTGGAAACGAATTTGTGAAAGGCCCGTAAGTACTCTACCGACATTTCAGCATTTACTAATTTTTCATCAATGGGAAATCACCTTACCAAAAGTTATAATTATAATGAGAGATGTGCTTATGAGCATGGAAGAAATTGATGAAATCCTATTAGAGGATGTCATTCGCCTAATACCAGATTCTAAAGAGAAAAACGTGTTTCATTTGTCTGCCAAATCCGCGAAAGAGTTAGACGATGAACTCCGGGAATATACGAGATTGCATCCCAAAAAGATCGATCCATATAACCCATATGTATGGCAAGAATCGGAGTGCCAATGCCGAGAGTAAACTGGTATCTGTCATCCGAAGCCAAAACAATCTTTGAAGCCTATAAGTCCGAGACAGGATTAGGTCAAGATGAGGCGGCGGTGGCAATGATATTAGAATTTGGAGAATTGCGTAAGCCACTAAGTGGATTAGTTGGAAGAGATGCATCAGGAAATATCATTAAGATGAGGGGATTACCATGAACTTTCAAGAACTCAAAGCAATCGGGCTTGCCAATCCGAAAGGCAAGCTTCTGGCATCGATTTATCCAAATAGACTCGGACCAGATAAAATGATCGGAAACGATGTGACGAATTGCGGCGAATGGGAAGGAAAGCACACAACGCGCGATATCATAGAAGATCTTTGGAGAGCATCAAAACGACTGGCGAGTGTTCCGTTTAACCTAATCGGAAATGGGCCAACAATCGCGCCGCTTTACATGCTTTACTATGAAACAAAGCGGCCTATTCATGAATCACTTGCACCGTTCTTTGCAAAACGACCAGGAGACGACAGTTTCATCATATTCGATGACACCGCCGATCCTGGTATAGTGCTCTTGATAGGGACTGGGGGGGATGTGGTTTATATTGACACCAGGTAAGCTATGCGGCCCATTGGATCACGACTTGACAGGTGTTCAACTTCCCGGCAAACGTGATATATCCGTCTACAGGTGCCGGAAGTGCGGCGATTACTTCGCGGTGTGGCTGATAACCGGCGAACCGCCTACTTCCCTTTAGGCCCCTTTTTTTTTCCCTGCATTACAATCCCACTTGCCCTTATCGCCCTGTCCAGCTTCTTCAGCCGTCTGGCGATGGGCCGGGCGATCTTGAAGCCATGCCCTCGCAGAGCCAATGTGACCAAGAAAGATTCATCCATTAGATCATGCCTCCGCCTAGGGAATTATATTCGTTGGACATTTGAGTTAATGCAGCATCGTCTAATGGGGGCAAATCATGTGCCGCCCGATACTCATTTACCGTAACCAGTTTATTCATGGCACCTTCCAAATATTCTCTGTGAATTTGTGCCTTGTCCACTGGTATAATCGGCCACCATTGGAAGCTTGCAGTCCAGCCTTCGAAGCCATTCAGTTCCAATATTTTGCTATAGAAGTCCTCGAAGGGGCGGGCGCATATTTCACGCCATCCATTTACAATTAACTGGAAGAGTTCTAAGGCAGGAGCACTTGATTTGCTGATCGCACTTCCCAAAGTATCTAATATATTCACAGGAATTAAGTGCGAAGTAATCTCTCGTATCAAATATTGATCGATCTCAATAGGTGGCCTGGCGGAAAGCGAAGGATAATCTAGCTTGGTGCCGGGTGGCATGAGAAAGGCGGTATCTGTGGATTGGGCCTTGATGACTTTGTCCAGGTAATCCCACACTTCTGCGGGGATGCCCATCGTCTTAGTGCCCTGATATCCCGGATCATCTGCCCCATTTCCTGCCATCGCAGTAACATAATTGAAATCGATGATCCCTACCGCATTAGGAGCCGCTACCCGTTGCAGGTATTTCATTACTGCTTGAGACCGGGCAAAAGACCATTGGCGGATTGTGGGTATAATTGCAGCAATATATGAAAGATCTCCTGGAGTTTCATCCTTTATGTGGAGTATTTGCTCAGCATCAATCTCTACTGGCTTGCCGATCTTCGATTGTGACTGGTAAAAATGGGTGGAATCATCATTGTTATCTGTGACGATGCCCTTTAAGAGCGGATCGCAAAAGAACTGATCCGAGTTCCTGGCACTATCAGGGGCAACCTCAAAGGATACTGGTGGAAGATGCTTGAAGACATCGGGTATGGTCCATTGGTCGGCCGTGGCCATGCTGTAATTGAAAACGGCGTGGCGGAAGCCCAAAGTGTCAAAGAACGTCTGCCTGATATGGTTGCGGCTCCTGACCACCTTATCGGCCAATAGAAGGCCCTTGGTAGCCTCTGCGACCTTGGCCTCGTTTGCCTTTTCCTCTTCAGACGGCATGGGCTTGATGTCATAGCCATTGAAAGCTATCTTGGAAATGGGCAGTAAGAGGCCCTGCACAGGTGGAACCGATAGGGCCGAATTGATCGCAGATGCATTGATATTGCGATCAATGCTGGCAAAGCCAGAGCTGGCCAGAGCCACATTCGCCCGGCCCGTTGTCTTGCCTCCGGCAGCATTTGTGTATTTAATAGGGCGATGAATTTTGACCATGTTAACCTCTGTATTGTATGCCGGAGCTGGATATTTGGCCTGGTGATGTGAAACTATACTGCCTTTGTTTTGGCATATTTAGGATATTTGATGCACATAACTCAAGCATATCCGGGCCGTCATCATGCATTTTGCTGCCCGGCTTAAAGCCTTTGAGCTGACTAATCAGCATGGGATATTCTTGGTTATAGTCAGATCTAAAAAGTAATGTTCCGTTACTGTAATGAGGCTCCATAGACCTTATGCGGGCCTCCTTGTTTGCCGTATTCCACACAAAAATAAACGGGACAGTAACGCCAGCCCTTTGCATTTGCGCCCGAAGATCCTTTTCAAACAGAGACATCCCCTCGGCGCTCTTGGCGTGGCCGAGAGAATTTGCCTCTATCCAGAATTTGGCAGGATTATAAAGCGTTTGGAATTCTATGATCTTCTCGATGGTCTTACTCTGATTATCGACTGCCATATCACACGCCCACGGCAACAGTCTGCCATCAGGTAACTTCAGAACTAACCCGATTGCAGCGAAGTCCTGGCCGCCTTCGGATGGATCGCATGCCGCATAAACTTGACAGTTTGTAAGATTGGGATCTTTTCGGAAATCGGGATTAGTTACTTGGTATGTCTTAGGCTCAAAGAATATTCCACCGCTCTCTGATATGTCCCAATCGCCTTTTCTTAGCTGCTCCCGGGTCACATAATCAAGAAGTTTAAGGCTTTCCTCATAGGCGGCCTGATCCACATAGGGGTTATCTTCCAGACGAGCGCCAACGAATACCCGATTAGGATAAACTTGGAAGAATCGAGATTTTACCCAATCATGGCCGATTCCGCCAGGGTTGCTAGCAGCTCGCATCCTGATAGGGACTTGTGCACCACCAAGTTTGCGAAGTCGTGAGAATAGATAAGTATAAGGAATTTCTGGAAATTGTGTTAGCTCATCGAAGCCCACAAATTGAAACTCCGATGACTGATATCTATAGCGGTCTTTGTCAGTTTCAAGATATCCAAATGTGAGAGTTGCACCGCTCGGAAAGTCCCAGGTCTTGTCTTTGTCTCTCCATTTCGCATCTGTGCCCATCAGCCAATCAAACGATCGGTCCATGATGGCGCCGGGCAGGGCCAAATCCGCATAGGTGCGTCTTAGAATCAGAGCCGCATAATCAGGGACATCTACATATTGCAGGCCCGCCATAAGCAACGCGGAGCTTTTACCACCAGCAGCCGCGCCGCCGTATAGTGCTTCTAACTCATTTCGCACAAGAAACGCGGCTTGCTTCTTGGTAGGCTTCTGTTTACAATACTTGTTTTCTAAGATTGTCGCGGTCAGAAGTGCTTTCTCGGCTGGTGTCATTTTCCATATCCGCGAAATATTTTTCGTATGTCTTTATCTTTGTGAACGTGTCGGTGAGATTGATATTCGTAATCTGTTGCACGCTCACCGGTTCCGGCTTCCCTAGAAAAGCGTTTGCAGCGTTCACTTGTGCCAGGCAAGCAGCCAATCCTTTGCGATCTATTTTGTCAGATGGCCGAAGTTCCCATTTTTTAGTAAGCTCATCCTTGTAGTATAAGGCAGTCCTCGCGCCCAACATGGCAAGCTCATAAACCGCCTCATTGCGCTCTAGGGCCGTCTTGACATGCTTTAGTTCAGCAACTTCTGCCTTAATCTGTGTGTCAGGTGCCGGTTTAGGCTCAACGAATACAGCCTTTGCTATCTTCTTATCCCTCGCCTCAGCCTCTCGCTTCTTCTGCAACTCCCATAGCTTGTCCTTTCCAAGCTTCATGCACTTGCTCGTGTGCTTGATGATCGCCAGATCGGGCCTGGTGCGGGTGGTGATGTAGCTTGCATATTTGCGGCCTGCCTCGGCTGGCTTCATGCCACCTGATATGTCTAGTTCCAATGAGCGGCGGGTGTCGATGGGCAGATGGCAGATTGGGCAGGGCTTTGCCGTAAAAATCAAATCCTAAAAGGTTTTAAGGGAGCTATCTGGCCCCCTGGGGTGATGTGTAAGAGAACAGAACCAGGCCCTTTCTATACAATTGATCGAATAGGAAGGAAAGGAATGTCTGCTCTTTGCAGTTAATCTTTTTTGAATCGGGAGTTAGATCCCCAACAGCAAAAGAATACATCAAGCCGCTTGTGTTTATGGCCAGTGCCTGCAAGATCTTATCGTTTTGCTCAGAGTAATAGCCATAAACGAAAATACCACATGTCAGCTTATAAAGTTCAGATGGCATGCCTGAGCATCCGTTATGCTCAGTTATCGTAAGATCTTGATATCGTTTATACTGTGGTCGTCTAAATCGTTCTTGAATGGTGAATGTTAATGGGTGGTGTAAGTCGGTTTTTGTAACGTAGACCATCCTATCTACGGCCATTTCGCCGTCTAAAATTCGGTTTCTTTCGGTGCCATCCATCACCGTATCAACGAATTTCAGGCTTCCAGGAGAAGTATTAAATAGTCTTGGATAGAACTGTTCTCTCGCCGCGAGGTGCGCTTTTCCTGAGAACCCGGCGTTGGTCGCGTCAAATGGTGTTCTCACGTAGCCACCTCGTTCCTATCGCTTCGCAGTATTCGCGGCTTATTTCAGCACCTATACACGTTCTGCCCATTTTTTCACAGGCTATTAAGGTGGTTCCTGATCCAAGGAAAGGATCTATAACCACATCACCGGGCTTACTGAAGCGTTCCAGGAGCCACTTCAAAAGGTCTAAAGGCTTTCGGCCTTTGTGGTTGCTGTCTTCTGTTTCGGAGGTCTTTATAGAGACTTCTAGATAATCCTGGGATGTTCTGAAGAGAGATTCTTTGCTGAAGAGTGAAACGTAAATCCAATTTCCGAAGCCCAACGCGCCGCGAGTCATGCCGTTTTTGATCAGGCAAGCCACCGACCACGCATAAGGCATATTGGTAGACTTGAAGAAGTCTTGAATTGAAACTATACCAGGTGTGACTGCAACGATTGGCGCCAGATCGGCCAGCCAATCTTGTGCCCATGTAAAATCATGATCCCACTCAGCAACGCCCGCGTTATAGGGAGGATCAGAGAAAGCGAACTTTGCGCCTTTGCATTCTGCTTTGAACTCTTCTGAGTTGCAATCACCACAAAAGACCTTATGCTTTCCAAGAATTAACCAACTGCCTTCCCATCTTGGAGCATTCTTGGTAAGTTCTGGCTTCGGTGGTTCGGGCCGTTTGACATCAGCCAGGATCTTCTTAACCTCTTTAGAGGTTACTGTTGGCCGTGCCCCGGTTTGCGCTTTTTCCTCGCTTTTCTTTACAATTTGCTTGATAACTTCCCGGCGCACTTCTGGGTCTTTCTCACGAATAAGCGGCCTGCATGCGTTTTCAGAAATTCGCATTTCCGCGATCGCGGAAGGTTTAACGTCCGGTAAGCAATCTGCTGTTATTTCCTCAATTTCATCCATCTGGTCTAAATATGCTTCAATCTGTGCGGCGGTATTTGGGTGCTTCTCGCAGAAATTACCGCAAGAATCCCATTTCTTATAAAACTCTTCACATCTTACCATAAAATCACCTTATGACAAGCGGCGCTTGCCGATAAGCAGAAACTAACGATATACTGTTAATATTTTCATTCACAATAGGTAAGGGAATGGCATGATTGGCAATTAATAGTCGGCTTATAATTAGGAGACCCTGCCCGGAATTTAACCGGGCGGGCCGCGTAGTACCGTACCTTACCGTCATCGGCTCGCCAAATTGACGGCTTACATGATGGATCGATGTCATCTAGGGATGACTAGGAAAGGATATAATCGGCGTGGCAAGATTCGAACTTGCATTCTTCCGGGTTCCCGGCCCGTCCGACCAGTTAGACACGCCGTAGAAAGCCGCGCCCTATCTTACTTTGTCCCATCTGTCAATAGGCAGCATCATCCGTTTGGGATAGGTCTTTTGCGGCAAATAAAGGTGATAGAATGGCCGATGATCCTGAGTAGCCCTTATCCCTCGGCCAACAGGATAATGCCACACATCGATGTGGTCCAAGGCAGCGGATCAGGCTGCAATGACTGTGATAACCGCCTGCCCGGTAAAAGAAAAGGAAGCGTTCTATACACCCGGATCATGATAACAGGCGGCTTATATTGCGATCATCGGCGGGCGTGGTAGCCCGGCTCATCGCAGATAATTAGAAGAGCCCCGCCCCAGCGAGGTAGCGGAGGCCATTTGTGATTGTCGCTTACCTAAGGCGGCCAATGGCATATGTGAGTAGGTGATGAACGGTTAAATAGTTATTGGTAAATATGAATGCCAGGACTTATGCACGAGGCTTTAGTCAGCCTCTTCCGGCCTGGCATGACCGTAATATTCTTCTTGTGGCAAGTCGCGATCTTGCGGCTCATCCAGTTCGTTTTCTAGGGTAAAGTTTGCGGACAACAAACCACACTCAATACACTGCTTAAAGCCATGCGGATTAAACTTCACTTCGCCCTGGCACTCATCGCATTTGGTATCAATGAAGTAGCGATGCATCTCGCCATGTTCGGTGCGTTCCTCTACCAGATGCTCGACCCGTTGGCCTACTTTGCTTTCGTGACCAACTTTGGGATGGCAGCCAATGACTTGCAGGCGACGGCATAGAAGGAAATGTTTTTTGGCTTCTTGATTGAGAAACGTGATTGAAATCTTTCGATATTTTCCCTTCAATAATAGGCGGCAATTCCCGTTGTTTTTTCGCCTTGTATCAGAACTTTCCTTTTTGTTGCATTCTTTACAAATTCGCCTATAACTATGTCCTTTTTTGCGATTCTTATAAGCATTTTTGCGAGATAATTTATCTCCGCATGACCTACAAAAGTGACTTGCCATCTTGGTATCTCCAGGCAGTGGTAAGCTGCCCAATTATCCTGATAGAATGCAACCTATAAATAGTTATGGATAATAAGAATAGGTGATTACCCTGAAAGGGCCAAATTGGCACCGGGAAGGATAAAAGGTCTATGGCATTTTGTAGGGAATTGCGAGAAATGACATAGAACTAATTAGGCGATATAAAGCGATCACTGAGAAATCCGAGGATAAATACCACATACATCGCAGCGAATCCAAGTATTATCGCATCTTTGAAGATGCAATATACACAGAAACAGCCTACTAGCAGTTGTATAATGAATACAAAATCTTTTAGATATTTCATGATTACCTCCAAAAAAGGTTTAACGATCTGCTTTCTTAGGGACATCCCAATAGGCAGATTTACAGCGCGGGCAAACCCTGGGCATGGCATCCTTCCGGGGATACCACGTATGCAGGCAGCGGAGACAGTGATAAGTTTTCATGCAGTCGCTACCAGAGATCTCAGGAAGTTCGTTGCCTTTGCGTTGCCCTGGCAAGTACCCATCAGATAATTAATTGCATTGATGGTGTCCTTTGTTAGGAGAATGCGCTTCTCCAAGATAAACGGTTTGCGATCATGCTTTGCAATCAAGTATCGTATGATGGTACCAGTCACGCCTTGCGGTCCTAATGACAAGCCGTTCATGGGATTGATACCAGTCTCTTGTGCCCGTTGAACATGTCTCATAATAGCGGCTTGTTTTTCGGGTAATCGGATCTTTCCAATCATCAGAGCCGGGCCGATGGCCAAATTGACGGATGGCGGCCACTCTTCCATTATCTTGATGTAATCCTTTGTATTCTGTACTTTTCGGGCGGCTGATTTCATGCCACGTTGATCGTTTTCCTTCTTTGCGTTTTCGTAGCAAATCTTTTCCCTGACCAATCGGGCTTCAGCAGCGAACTTGCCCGTACACTTATCACCACATTTAAACATAATTTATCGCTCCTGTTTTAATTCTTTCATCTGGAGATAGCCTTCGTCGAATCCGTGTGAAACTCTTCTCAGGGTATCAGATTTCCCACAATGCGGGCAACAAACCGGCGCATGTTCAGACCCAAACATTTCAAATTTGATTCCACAATCGCACCCATAGAAGCCGTCCCATGCGGTTGAACAAGTTGCCAATGCCTTTCTAGCATTGATAGCATCGATCTGTTCAACTGTCCTTAGATTCTCATAGGGTATATTGTGCTCGTTTGCGTATCGGACATGTTCGGGCTTCAGGTGGTGCTTTTTGGCGATCATCTTTTCAGCATGCGTGGGTTCGTCTGGTGAAACGTGGCCTTTTACTACCATTTCGAGGGTAGCTTTGTCTTTAGTTTCCAGTGCTTCTGCGATTTCTTTGACCGTTTCAACAAACTTTTCTGGATTTGAGGCCTTCAGCTTCGGAAGGGCAGCAACTGCCTTCTTGGTTAGTGTCGGCGCAGATGGATCGGGCTTCAGGATCTTATCGGCAAGTTCTGGAGAGACTTCCCGGACGGCATCAACGCCTTTGGCAAACCGCGCATTGTGTCGGACTAATATGGGAGTTATACCTTCATCGAATGCTTGCTTATTTGCGGTCGGTGTATCCTGTCTATTGTAGTCCACCTGAACATTTTGTTCAGTAGGAGCATTAGATATAAATACTCCCTTCTTGTCTCGCAAACGGTTGATATTCTTTTGCGCCTCATATCGCTTGCCAGAGATGTAATCTTTCTGTTCATCCGTGGCCACATTGCGCCGCCCTCTCTGGTTATCCACAATCCAGATAATAGCTTCATCAATGCTATCTATCTCGATGGTGCTTGTATCATAAGGCTTGCCATGCTTCTTACAGATCTTCAGGCGGTTGTGGCCATCCAGCAGGACGATTTTACCTTCTCTGTCCCAAACTTTCAGAGCATCTAAGCAACCATCTCTTAAAATCTGCGATTCCAGCCCGGTATATTCTTCCTCGGATAACGGCAAGCATACCGCTTCTAAGATAGGATCAATTACAATCAATTCATTCATGGATAGCTCCTTTCTTGGTAGCATACCATAATAACTTACTGTTATATATAACTATCGCTGTCACTTAATCGCGATTTCCCTAAAAAAGGATAACAATCTATAATTTATGTGCGGTGGGTTTCTGCCCATCGCATAAAGGCCCCATATCTCGCCCCTGCCTTCCACGTTCTCCGCCATGCCCGGCCCTCATAAACCCGCCCATGTTTGGCTATGATGCCTTCTTGTGACAGCTTCGTTACCACCCCCCTATCCAGGCCCGATAAACGTTTAGGCAATCCGGCAAGAACGTCTAACGGGATACCCTTTGCCATGAGATAGAAACCACATGCAGCGATGGAATTGTTCATATGCACCACATTATGAATTTATTCGCAGCCGCGGGATACTTCTTATTTACCAAGCCATCTTTAGCCAATCTTATCATGCACCGGCGGGCCGTCTCTATGTTTTGCCCGGTAGATAAGGCAATCTCTGGTAGTGTGTGTTGGCCCGGGTGAGACTGCAAATAGGACAAACATTCTTGCTTTGAGATGGTTATACCTCCGTCGAAAAATTTAATACGCAAAACGAACCAAAGTATTCTCGCGCTGCGCGATCATATGCTTTCGCCGCTTCTTCTTCTGAATGAAACGTCCCTAGACCGTTTAATTTTCCATTCACGCGTATCCGTGCCATCCAACCGCTTCTATTTTTTGTCACTCCTTTAAAATGGCTTAGCTTCTTAGAAGAAACACATCTGGCATTGCGGTTGTTCTCAAGTACGCTGGCAAGTCTTAGATTTGATCTCCGATTGTCCAAACTATCGTGATTGATATGATCAGGACGTTCGCCGCGCGCTAGTTTTCTATTTAGCATTCTTTCCATTATGATCCGATGTAATAACACGGTTCTATGATTCTCATAACGACGTGATAATGTTCTAGCGGCATACGGAACACCGTTCCCATAAAGCGCATACCATCTAACGTTCGCAAGATCTCCATCGATGTCGTCCACCGATGTGATTTTGTTTCTGGTTAGATTAAGATACACAGTCACGTTCGCGCCTCGTGATATTTAATATATTGATCCACCGCATCATCTAATGTGGATATTTTATTCTTCTTCTGAAATTCATCGAGAATTTGCCTAGCATCTTCTGAAATCAATACGTTAATCCGTTTCATAATAATAAGTATAAGTATAATACTACTTATACTTTTCGGTATTAGGCAAATCCTAAGGGGGTATCTTCCGTGGTCACAAATCCCCAATCCACCTTTGCGGCCAAATCCACATCTACACCCATTGCCCGCAGCCTTTCCAGATCGGCCTCAATGTTTGCTACATCTTTCAAGTGCCGGGCTCGCTCCTTGCATTGGAAGATGGCAAAGGCAAATTGTGCATCGGGAGAGAGATCTTTGGCTAGGATCATTCCATTGCCTCAGTCAATACGAAAATTGACAAATTCATTAATCCGAGCGCCAAAGCTAAAATCGGGTTTCCGGTACCGGTCATCGATATGGATATGCACAGAATACCCAATATGAAATTTAAGCGATTAATCTTCATGTTTCTGCTCCTTATATTTCGCTTTCACAATCCGGACATCTTCGATCCACCGGCGAGGGTGAATAGGCATCCTGATATGGATTGGTGGCCAGGGACGGGATATGCGGATCATGCCAGCAACTCCATAACCGCAATCGCCCTTTCAGGCCCTATTCCCGGACATTTCAAGAGATCCTCGTATCCGGCCAGGGCAATATTCTTGATTGACCCGAAGTGCCCTAACAGAGCCTCAGAGTTCTTGACGCCAATGCCCCGCGCCTTGGTGAGCGCCGATATCTTCCCTGCCTTTCCTTTGTGTGGGCTGGTCCATTGGAAGGGATTTGCGCCCAGGAGCCGGGCCTTCCCATAACTCAGAGCTTCCTTGAAACTCAGTACCCGGTCCTTAGACAGGTAGATTACAGGAATGCAAGAGCCAAAGGCATCGGCATTCAATGCCCGTAGAGTGGTCTTATTTGACTCCTGGAGAGCTTTCCCTGCCCATTTGGTATGATCCCCCTGCCGAGTAAACTGTGGCACTTCTTGGAGGCATTCTGGGTAAGTTGCCAGCACTATGACAAACGCCTCTGATGACTCATCCAGTAACTTAACAAGCTGATCCCCGAAATGGCCCTGCATCGATCCCCAAATATCATTAGATACCTTTCCGGCCTGTTTGGTATCCTTGACCTCGATGAATATTTGTTTATCTCGCGTTTTCATGCAGATATCAGCCGGTTGTTTCGGATCATCCGATATTCTCACGATCTGTCCCTTGAAAGACTCGATTGCTTTAACGAGGTCTTTGACCCGATCGGGTGTGTTATTCTCGTTGTTTGACAGGGACAATAAAATGGGTGGATTCACGCAACCACCTTCATTGAATCGCAGCATTCGATTACCTTGTTTATGGGGCGTTCGTATTCCGACCAATCCTTAAGACGATTATATGACACTGTTATGCAATCCCGGTTATTGACAACCGCGCCGGGAATAAGCCAGATATGTTCTGGGTTGAGTTTATCGCGATTATCAAATGCTAAGAACATGTAATAATCAGGCATTTTGTTTTTCCAGACAGAAAATGCCCAATATTTGTAAGGACCCCTATAACGCATACATCCGCTCTTTACATCTATTTTATATCCCTTTGAACATATATAGTCATATCCTTTATGACCATATGGCATTCGCTGTATGCCTTTGAAATATCTGGAAAGTATGCTTTCTGCTATATGAACCCCGAGATAACTTGAACATTTTTGATTTTGGTCCATAGATATTTTCCTACCGGTTCTATGGCTCCAATCAAACGCATTCTCTGCATTGCATTTAATGCACCACGATTGCAACCGGTATTTGCCTTTATTGGCCTTATTAAAGAATTTAAATGGTAGCACCTTCCCACAGCGTCCGCATTTTTTTTGCGTTTCCCATCCGTCGTATGCATATGGATCAACCGACTCGGAAGTTTGCTTTTCGTTTGGGTGGCAGATGACAGAAATGCGTTCATTCATAGCAATCCATCTCCTGCGGGCTAAACATCACATCTGCAAAGCTGCCCGTACATGGATAGCCCTTATCGCATTCGTCCCATCCTTTGCCGGAGGGTGTGGCATGTTTGCAGGGGGCATCAGCGGCGATCTTCATCTTTCCGCCTGCCATTCGTCGAATGCTTCTTCCATTTCATCATCACTTACCTTTCCGGCACGCGACAAAATGAAATACATCCATTCATCAGCATTGATCATCTTTCCTATTCTCCTGATCTTCTGCGATATCTACCAGGGCGTCCTCAATGAGCTTAGATCGCTTGCGTTGGGACATGGCCGATTGGGTGGGTGCTGCTTGTAGGCTCATAGAGGCATACCCCATTCATGACCGTCTTCTGCTTTTGTCATCATGTCGTATGATAGCGATATAAGAGCCTGAATGATATTGTCTCCAAATCCGCAAGCATCTTCATTGGGCATATCGCCTATACACGCGCATATTTGATCGCCGTCAGGATATATTTTTATAGTGATCATTCTTCCACTTCCTTCGGCAGTCATTCTATCCTCGCATAATCATCGCCATACTTTCGATATCCTGCTTTGCAGTCAGAACATCTTACAAATTCCCAGGAAACCGGGAAGGTGATAACTACGCCGCAATCACATATTATTGCATGAACGGGCATCGGTTTCATTCTTCCACTCCCACGGGCTCGCTGCCATCGAAGTCTTCCCGGCGATATGCGGGCACAAGTCGCTGGTGGATGTAGGTATCTGAGTGCTTGGGTTTGGGCGGGGATTGCTTCATGCAAGTTCCCCGATCAGATATTGGAAGGCAGTCATTGATCCCGTGCATGCTATTAATCTAAAGTACCATTTGCCCGCTCGGACAAATCCGGCGAAGCCCACATAAAACACTATGAGGGCCATAAACGAAATTAAAGATTGCATGTAACCTCCTCACATTTATTGCACTGTTTATCTGCCTCTGCATATGTCATGATAATCTTCTTCAGATTGCATTTGAACTCCCTGGGATTGGCAGGGGTGGACCGATGGGGGCAAGGAGGTATTATGCAGAGACCCCCATCTTGATCTCCTTGCTTTCGTCCATCTTGATCTGGCCACCCATCTCATCAATGTCGTAGCATCCGCCCATGAGGTTGGGTTCGGCCTCTCTGGCAGCCATCATAAAGACCACCTTGGCTGCCATGAGTCCCGGCATCTTTGTCCAGTTGGACGTTTTACCTGCGATCTCACATAATGGCATCTCCTTGCGAATTACTCGCCCATCTTCGTAGTGAATCTCGCACCACGCGCCGGTTAGCTCTTCTCTCTTTGGATTGTAGTAATTGCCTTGCTTGAAGGATATGACGCCCTCTTTTGATTCTACGATAATACCCCGGATGGCCTTGGAGAATCCAGGCGCATTAGACAGCTTCTTAGCCACCAAGGTTTGACCAATCACCGTATAGGCGGGCGGCTGGCTGCCATCGTCTCGCTGCTTTGGCTTGATAAGGAAGATCTCACCGGGCAGGAACGGATTCGCCCCGATGTTCTTGGCGGTAACAGCAAGCATCATGAGGTCTTCGGCGGTTGCGTCGGGGCAATGCACCAGATTGGCTATCATCTCTATGGAGATCTCCGGCATGAATCCGGGCACTTGCTGCATGAGTCCCATGATCTTGGTCTTCTCATCACCCATTATAGCGGGCACTTGCCCCATACCGGCCCTAATATCGGCTATAAGCAGAGATACCTTCTCTTTGAGATCTTTACTCCTTGGACAATCGATCTTGCCATCCTTGAGCCCTACAGTGGCTTTGGTGCCATCTGGAAGCTCGACCTCGAATAGTTCAGGCCCTGGCTTGATGTATGAGTAGCCTGTCTCTCGGACGGCTCTCTCGATTTCCGAGATGTCTATGGGCTTGGCTGCCATGTTCAAGCCTCCTCTTCCAATTCCATTATCTGGATATCGATTGCTGACTTTCTATCCAAGATCTCCGAGTGATCCTTTCGCCATTGTAACAGGAGATCGCTTATCTCCATTGCCAGCTTCATGGACTGCATTTTGAGTTCTGCTAAGTCTTCCATTTTGGTACGCTCCTTGCGGAAAGTGTCGGGCCGAGATCGAATCGGCGCATGGTAAGTTGTGAAGGTCTTTCGGTCGACCATGCAATCCATTACCGACATGGGGATTATTGCCGGGCAACTGATCTTCGGGGGTGAAGGGAGGCAAACCCGGCAAGTGCGGCTGCCGGAATCGCACCGGCACATTGCCTTAGACCGCTTCTTTGTACTTGCAGAACTGTTCTTGTAAGGTGGTGCAGATGCATATGCCGGTCGTCACGTTCCGATTATTGCAGTAGTTATGCGGCATGTTCTCATTGCCGCTTGTATGCCATCGGCATGTTTTTGTCGCCATTTAACCACCTACACATGAATCGGGCCAACGTATCCCATGAGGAACCGAAGCTCCTGCCTATGCTCCTCGATTTTGGCAGGCCAGAGAGGTTCCTTGACTGCCCAAAGGGACGTTTTCCCGCACTTTTTGCAAATTGAATGCCCACCGTTTCGCCAAAATTTGTGCCACCGGGTGACCTGTTCGCATGATAAACAGTATCTGAAACTGTCGCCGATTTAAACCGCCCCCTTGTCACCGAAACGAACCAATGGGTAGCCGGTGGCCGGGTGCCGGAGAATGATATTTCCCGTTTTGGCAGGCTCGCCGGCTTCATTGAGAATTGTGATTCCATCTTCAGCATAGCGATATTTGCCCTGCTCGTAGCAAGCATGGCTTAAAGCTGATTGTTCTGTAAGCATCTTGGTACATCTCCTGCCGGGGTATGTCGGCACATCTACTATGCACGTATTGGTTTATATAGTTTTCGCTTGGCGATCCGCCTTCATGATGGAAAATTATAAGTAGCATGAAGTACAATCGAAAGATAATATATGAAGGCGAAAGAATGCAAACTATGCCACTATCGCTGGTTTCCTAGGGTGGAAGACCCGAAGCGGTGCCCGGATTGTGGAAGCAAGAAATGGAAGAAAGGAATACGGGAGAAGAAAACATGAAGAATATCGAGATGTTTCGTAACCTGCTATCTGAGATCTTCAGAGAGCGAAATGCTGCCGTCGCGGCGGTCAATGGTCGCGATTTGGCAACGCTGAGACAAGAAACTACCAAGATGCTGATAGATATAGATCAGATTTTGACGGAAATCAAGTACCAGGAGCACAAAGCATGACAGAATCCCTAAGCGAAACCGTGACCCGGCTCAAAGAACTGGCAGCAAAAGACATCCCCGGCACATTTACGAGCGACCATCCAGAATATCAGTATGTTTGCGGGATGCTGAATGCTGCCACCGACCTCCTTGATGTCCTGGGAGAGTTCCGGGCAGGCGATATGTCGCTTATAGATGATGCAATTGATGCGCTAGATTCGATCAATACCGGCATGGGATATTTTGTTGATGACCATGAACGATTTGACAACACAATCACATGCTTGCGCCGCTATCAAGCGATGGCAGCAAGAATGGAAGAGGCGAAGGAATGAATGCTGATGAATTGACCGCCGCGCGAGCACTTGTGGCGCATTTAGAAGACCCACTAAGACATAATGCCTTTTGTGAGCAATGTATTTTATTTAAACTATATAAGCCGATACTTGCTCATGTTGATGAGCAGGATAAGCAGATTGCCGCACTAAAAGCTGCACTCATCGAAAAGCAATATCGGCTAATGCCAACCGCGCCAAGTTGCTATAATGATGCACGGAGAAGGGCGGCAATCGAGGAATTGGTCCGCGAGATGCCTGTGATTTTTGGAGAGGACATGCAATGAGTGACGATTTCGCTGATTATCAGGACAACGTAATAGGGGGTATGAGAAAGCAACTCGCCACCAAGGATGCTGAAATTGCCAGCCTTCGATCTAATCTGAATCGAATATGCACATTGAAAGATCGATATCGAATATTAATCAGAGATCATGCCAGAGAGAAGAAGAGACTGGAAGCGGCATATGTGGATATGGTCTTTAACGCGACGGGCAGCGATGATGAGGCACAAGCCGCCTTAACCAAGATACGAGAGGGACAAGCATGAGGGTAGTAACCATTGACCGCTTCGAAAAAAATGGAATATTCATTTGCCCGATATGTGGTGAAAGAATTTCATCCCGACGTAAAACCACAACGGTGTATGTGGAGATTGTGGGCGATCATTACAGCAAATGTGCCAAATCGATGCCGCCGGAAAAACTGCATGAAATATTGGAGGGCTACCCATGAAGGCACTGACCGCAGTAATCGAGCTGGATGTGGAGCAGTACGGCACGGTCCAGGCGGAAAAGCTTTTGCGGATATTTTGTAATTTTGTCCGAGAAGACACAACGTTCAAAGGGGATATGAGGGGGTATATTCTATATGAAGAAGAGGAGGAGGACGGCACATGAGAGCGATAATCTGCCTCAGCATGACAGGCAATCGGTGCGGGCGGGGCAAGGAAGAATGTGATTGTGTTGGCATGAATTGTGGTTATTTCGATAGGGCCGAAGTGGAGATTTCCGACTACAAATTTTCAGAGGAGGCGGTGCTCGACAGATGAAAGCAGACTTGGACCGCTTGAAGGTGGCAGACCCGACCACCTATGAAAAATATATATCATCGCCTGCATATATCTACGATTACAGCGAAAGGCAAAAGATGGCTTGGTTACAGGCGGTTTTGCAGGAAGCGATTAGCGCGAAGGGCTGGCAAGGAATCATCCTATTCAACCAAGAGCGAAATAGGGCAGTAATTGAAGATATAGTCGATGGTTGGGGCGGAACGAGAAAATTGTCAGAGCTGGAGGGGGATTCACCCGCCGCTGCTTTGCTTGCGGCATACATCACAGCATTGGAGGCCACATGTCAGAAATAATAAAATACGACACCTTAGCGATGAAAATCAAATATCGAGATGCAAGAGATTCGATATGGGATGCGTGGGTACATAAGCGAAAGGATGAAATTCTATCTAAGTATGGTATCGAATTCGAGCAAAGCGTCCTGAGATTATCGGAGGATATTAATAAATATCGCGAGATGTCCACCGACAAGATGATTGAAGGGCTACTACGGGAATTGGAGGCCACATGAATGATCCTCTAACCTTCTCCCAATCTTGCCGCGATCTTATCTATGCCACTAGATCGCTGCTCTGGCAATATACGCCGGAGAATATATTTATCTTAGGGGTACTTGTGGGAATGATGATTATGGGGGCGTTGTTTCTGGTGGTGGGACAATAAGCAAGCAGAAGGCTATTGAGATCTTAAGAGAACTGGCGGTTTCATATAATGATGGGTGTCATGAAGGAACACGATTGGCAATAAGGTCTGCCATTGATGAGCTTGAAGAGGATACTAGCAACCTGCCCCTGCCCAAATACATATCTGTTGGTTATGATTACCAGGAGGTGAAGCAGAGGCTCGATGCACTGGAAGCATGGCGGGCAAAGTGCGAATCCGAGCTTAAGCCGCTTCCTATAGAATATTTCGAGGGACCGGGCGTGACCTAGACTTTTAAGGCTTACGGGGAGAGGGGGCGGGCCTCTCTTTATGTGCCCTTGATTTCTTTTATTCCTGAAACGATATTCCTATATAGTATAAGTTCCTTGCTCGTAAAGTGATCCTTCCCATGTTGTGGCTCTTCCCGGTAGGCATCTGCGATAGCTCCCTTCAGGACCTTCTTAAGCCGTAAGTCACTTAGCATCTCTAAGGATCGGCTGGATGAATTGATGTTTTGGGCCTTGATGTCTGCACCAAATTCTCCCCCAATCTCTTCAGCCTGCATATCCTTAATGGCCTGGTCAGCAAGATCAAAGAATCCCGGTGGAAGTTCAACGAGTTTGGCGTTGTTTTTTTCTTCTCGATAGGTTGCAAGAATGTCAATCATGCTTTTTCATCTCCTTATCAAGAGCATTTCGGACAAATGCAGATAGGTTGAATTCAGGACGGGTACGAATCCAGCTTAATTGAGATGCTTTTATAGTGATTGCAGTTGTCGTCAATGGTTCAGAGAATCGTTCTTTCGTTGCCATGTATATAATATATATTAGGCAAAGTAGTTAAAGCTATCGATTTACATTTTGTAAAGGGATTGAAGAAATACTTGAAAATGCGAATCTAAATTAGAAATTTAGTTTACTATCGCGAGACTATAGAGGGATTGGTTTAAATCTCATCTTCTACTAATTATATTTTTCATTATTATATTTGAAATGCACAAAATCGATATCCATTATTATTATTATTATTATATATAAGTAGTATAACTAGTTTATATATATAGGGTTAGCCTAAGTTAGAATCTAAGCCATTAGAGATACTGATATTATCCTAAAAATCTAACTTAGATACAAAAAGAAATAAAAAAAACATTTACGCAAGCCTTATTTGCATCCTGCGTTTTCCTAAAGGCTTCTTTTCAACCACCAAACGACCATCCAGATTAATAGCATCCTTCATTTGGCTGATGTAATCTATATCCACATGTAACTCTTCGGCAGCCTCTTCATATGTCAGTCCTTTCCGGGTTTGCTTATGCTCGTTTAGCCATATCTCCAGTGCATTAATATGCGCCTTGGTTGCGGGACTATTGGACTCTTCTAACGAAGATACTCGCTTTGCCGTTTTATGTACAGTATTAATGACGCCCTCAATGTCTGGCTCTCTCCATTTAATCCAGCTCTCTATTTTATCCAGCCGGGCCTTTAATGCGGTATTCTCTTCTTGCAGGAGCCCTATAGCAGCCATAAGCTGCCTATTCTCCGCATCCAGACCCGGAGCACTCGCTGCTGTCATCATAGCCGTCTCCATAGATAGGTAATGCCCCGGCCAGGGGCGGGCAGCCTCGTGACCTTGTAATCGGCTACTCCAAACTTACGCAATGCCCTTAGCGCCTCTTGGATATCCGTCCTATGGTGTCCCGGCAATACGGTGCATAGATCGGTCACTGTGGATTTGAACTCAGATGTCAGGTGCCCTAGTACCACATCTTTGAACTGTGGCGAATAAACGATGGTGGCTGGCATCTAAACCGCCTGCCGTTTATCCCAAAGCCAATCAGCAATAACTAGGTCATTGCCCCGGAAATCTACCATCTTTTTGGGGAACCAATGAGATTTTACGCCGTCTGGTCTCTTGATCTTGATGAGAAATGCTTTTTCGGACTCTCGTTCTATCGTAACTTCCTGCTCAAATGTAGAGCCATCCACGGCCCTACATGTAGATTTGCCTCTGGTAAGATTCATGCTTGGTACGACTCCTTTTTGGTAGTGGTTGGTTGTATCTTCAGCTATATATAGATGATGCGATTAAAATTCATACTCATAAATAACCGCATTCTCCACACGAGTACAATGCAACTTATAACCAGGTGCTTGCACCACCCACGCAGGATATCCGGTCATCTCATCGAGCTTGACCTCATCTGCGTAATAGCAGGTGTCCATCGTCTTGACGGCGAACTTGTGCCCCATGTTTGGCGGCCACTCCTCGCCCGGATGCTCCTGAGCATTTCGTAGGGCAGTGCCCTTCCAGGGGTCTAGCATTGCCTCACCTCCGGCCAGATCCTCCACAGGCTGCCATCAGCCAAGGTCACTATACCCATGCAATCTACATCATACCCATGCGTGGCCGCCAGGAACATCCTGCTCTCCAATGTTGGCCCTTGCCCGCCGTTGTCTGTGGCCATCAGGTCTGAGAGGTTACAGGCCAAGCATAGGCAGATTAAGAGGAGGATCTTCATCTCAGGCACCCCCACGGCTTCCCCTTGGCCGCCCCTGCCCCAAAGCTGGCCGGAATCCTAAGCAAGTCTCGCGTGGCTTATGTAGGGTGCAAGATCCCTCTCTATTCACTTGAAAATAGCATTGGTCGCAAATATTTTTCATGGTAATGCTCCTTTACTGGTAAATGCTCCAAATCTATATAGATCTATATACTTTTTAGACCATCTATATACTTTTGCATCCGTCTATATAGACAGTCTCTTATCTTGTCACTTATGAAAGTGGATGTCACTTATGGATGTCACTTATTCGCTATCTTCCTGTAATCTTTGCAATTATCGTTATCGGGTGGGCACTTCTTGCCCGTAAGTGTGCATAATGCCGCCCATTGCGTATAATATTGGTTCTGGCAATCCTTCATTTATCCACCTCATAGCAACTTAGCTCTTCTATGCAAATATTCAGCGTCGGGAAACTAGCCACACATGGGCTATCAGTCTCCTGGCACCAGCGTATGTATTCGCCATTGCGAATACTAGTAGCATGAATACATGGGGCGGCATTGGTGGCCATCATCCCACCACCTCCGCCAACGAATATCTATGCCTCTCCGCAACCTCTAGCTGTTTGGCCGCGTTGAACTTGCTAACATCCCCACAATAACCAGTCACTAGAGCCATATGTGTAACCTGCTCCGAACCGCAATCATGGCATTTGGTGAGTAGGCCCGACCTCACACAATGGCAGACCTTGCAGATGGTTGTATCCTTAGAGATCTTTATGTATCCTAATTGTGACTTTTGCATCAAGTTAAATATATAATTCTGCAAATCCTCCACGATCTGATCAAATCCAGGGCTTTCCGAGATGTCCTGTCGCTTGCATGTTTCGTCTATGTAGCTGGCATCAAAGAATGGATTGATATCCGACAAGAAGATATGGAAGATGTTTCCGCCGCCTACTATTGGGAAAAAGACTTGTTCAAGCCTGACCTTCTCGGCAAGGGACACCATCGCATTGGCCGCTATGTGGGTGCCATTGGAGTATTCTACTGGCAGATCCCTTGTATGCGCCATCTCGCTCATGGCTTCTCCGAGATTACCCTTCACAACATGGCTGGCAAAGTCCCTGTAGGCAGGATCTAGGAGGTCAGCCACAGCGAACCTTTGGGCAGTTGTCTCGGCAGGTGTCCTGGCCAGGGCAATAGTGAAACCGCTTGCAGCACCGCGAGTCTTGGCATAGATCTCTAGCTCTGTCATGAGCCGGATAGCCATCTTCCAGGCTTCGGGTGATTCATGCATTTGCGAGCCGGTCAAGCGCTGCACCGCTTCATTCAGGCCCACTACCCCTATAACATAGCTCAGTTCATTGAGATCTGCAAAGACCGGCTCTCCTTGTCTCGCAAAGGGCAAAGGCTGCTTATTGATGGCATCACGCTTGATCCTGAAGATGTCTATGGAGCGATCTATCAATTGTCTCAGGTAATCTATGGTGCCATGTAGGGTCTGCCCTACATAAGCAGCCCTTGGCAGGTTCAGGCTAACCACCTGCATAGATCCCAGGGAGAAGTGCTTGCCATCCTTGAAATTTAATTGGTCCACAAAATCAGAATCGTCCTTAGACTTCTCAAATTTGTAGGCACAGCATTGCACGCAGCTTATTGTGTCGGGCTTTGCATGAAGCTGGCTTTCCAGATAGATGCATCCGTGTTTTGCTATGACCTTGAAACATTTGTGATATAGATAATGATAAGACGGTATGATCTCAGTCAATTGAAGGCCATCGCTCCATGCCTTGAAATTCTCCAAATCCGATGCTTCATGTTCATCAGGATGATATACTTTCAAGGGCACATTGTCTATGAAGTCCTGGCTGATCACTACTTCAGGCTTCGGGAAGCTGAAGGGCTTGCCCCATGCATCACCTTCATAGAGTACATCCATGAACGCCTCAAATGCCAGCCTGACCTCCCTCTCAAATGCACCGTATAATTGTGGGCCTACTTCCCCCCGGCAAACTGCTGGCTTATCCCGCCAGATCTTAGGGACACCGGGCGTCAATTGCACGGAACTAAAGATAACCTGTGCACCCCTGGCAACCATCATCTGAGACATCTCATAGATGAACATCTGCATGAGCTGCTTGATTTCCTGGTAAGACTTGCCTTCCAGGTATGGCGATAAGAAGGTTAGAAAGTTCTGGAATCCCTGCCCACCAGCACACATGCATTGCATGCAGCCGAGAGCCTTGGCGGCATGGAGGACCGCCACTTCCGCATTTCGAGCAGGACCAGCCACAGGAATAGACTCTCCGGTCCCATCTGGAATTAGGCCGTACATGAAGAAGTACCTTAAATCACTGTCAAAACAAAATTGACGAGTCATAAAATACTCCAGATCATGGATGTGCAAGTCACCCGACACATGCAACCTCCTAAGATTCTTAGGCAACAGTGTAAGGACCGCCTCTTTGCTTAGGGCATCGGCAATATGCTTATGGATACCTTCCGGGTTCCGGGCATCTATATTAGCATTCTCATGGACAGAATCGCCTTCTACTGCCCAAATCTTCTTGATCTCGGCCATTGGCAGGCCCACCCGCTTATAGTCATTGTAGGCATCGCCTAAATCGTGCCTGACCATGTAATCTAAGACCATGCCCCGGATGAGTGCGCCGGTAAGCGAGTCCATCATTTCGGTTTTTTTCTCGATGGACCTAGCAATCCGCTTTGCAGCGGGTTCGTCTAGGGAGGTTTCTTTAAGAATACTGTCTATAATCTTTTGGGGATTAAATTCTAGGTTGTGGTTGTCTGAAGTGGTAACTGTCTTCATGGTATGCTCCTATATTCGTTGCCTATGCGCTCTATCTTACCTTGCCCCAGGAGGCCCGCCAGATGGCCTATAGCGCCCTTTGATGAGTGGTTAAGATCCATCTCTATATCCTCCCTAGAACATGGGCCGTTTTGTGTGATATAATCAAGAACTTCCTGATCATGGTGGATGTAATCGACTCGGCGCGTGCCGCTTAGACCGCCTTTGCCTATGACATCGAGCAGCTTCATACCCGCCTCATGTGGTCATGGTATGCGGTATCTATCATGATTGCGTCGGCTATTCTATAAAATGTAAATAATTCTTGGTGTATTTCGCTTGACATGTGGTAACTCCTAGCACACCAAGCAAAAGATATATATAGGGTCCACATGCAAGTATATGTTATATCCTGCATAGAAATCCCTTAATGGATTTCTTGCTTGGTATGCTCCTTTAAACCCCTCTCCTTCGCGGCTTGGTAACCCGCGTCTATTGGGAGAGGGGACAATTCTACTTTTGCAGTACTATTGTTACGGTTAATTGTTCATATATATTAATCCGATGCTGCCATTTTGGCACCGGGTGCGTTTGCCAATACTAATTCTTCGATTTTGTCCAGTTTTGCCGATATTTGATCCAGCTTGCCACCCACCTCCGCGCATTGCATCGCGTCTTCAACCACTTGGTTAAGCGTCTTCCCCGTGGATTCGGCCCGATGCCGGATGACCGACATGGTTGCTGGCTGAAGTCGCAGATTGCATCTTTCCTTTTTCA